>Ga0308171_1000110_pt1 | contig 256629 bp, 224 predicted proteins | sample PhyGR1_FD_202135 | JGI IMG/M metagenome (GOLD analysis project Ga0308171, IMG submission 202135) | Phyllosphere microbial communities from UC Gill Tract Community Farm, Albany, California, United States - DLSLSG.R1 | ecosystem: Host-associated > Plants > Phyllosphere > Unclassified | place...
CGCACCTTTTCACCCTTACCGGCACCGAAGTGCTTAGGCGGTTGTTTTCTGTGGCACTTTCCGTAGGCTCGCGCCTCCCAGGCGTTACCTGGCACTCTGCCCTGCGGAGCCCGGACTTTCCTCCCCCTGCTTTTGCGGAACAAATGCAGGCAGCGACTGTCCGATCGACTCTCCGCCGGTAAGGGTAACGGCAGGCGCGAGCAAGAACAAGCAATACCGCAAATAATATCATTACGCCATCAATGGCTTTTCTGTTTATCCAGCGCCGCTTGATAAAGAAGATTCTTGCGCACGCCGGTAATTTCCGCCGCCAATGCCGCCGCCCGCTTGAGCGGCAATTCCGCCAGCAGCAGGTCCAGTACACGCATGGCGTCGCTGCTGATCGCCTGATCGTCTTGCGGCGCACTCCAGCCCGCGACCAGCACCACGCATTCCCCACGCTGCTGATTGGTATCCGCTGCGACAAAGGCGCGCAACTCGGCCAACGGCAACCCCTTGAGCGTCTCGAACGTCTTGGTCAGCTCTCGCGCCAGAACGGCCGGGCGCGCTCCCCCGAATACCGCCTCCATGTCCTCCAGGCATTCGAGGATGCGATGCGGCGCCTCATAGAAGATCAAGGTCCGGGGCTCCTCCTTGACCTGCTCCAGTCGCGCACGGCGCCCGACAGCCTTTGCCGGCAGGAAGCCTTCGAAGATGAAGCGATCAGAGGGCAGCCCCGCTGCCGACAGCGCAGCGATCAGCGCACACGCCCCTGGCACCGGCACCACCCTCACCCCGGCAGCCCGCGCCTGGCGCACCAGGTGATAGCCCGGATCGGAAATCAGCGGTGTGCCGGCGTCGGACACCAGCGCCACATCGTCACCCGCCAGCAAGCGCGTGATGAAGCGACTGCCTTCGTCGCGCTCGTTGTGCTCATGGCAGGCCGCCAGCGGCGTCTCGATGCCGAAGTGCTGCAGCAGGCGCACAGAATGGCGGGTATCCTCGGCCGCGATCAGCGCCACGCCGGCCAGCACCTTGAGTGCCCGGGCGCTCATGTCGTCGAGGTTGCCGATGGGCGTCGCAACGACGTAAAGCGTACCCGCTATGGATTTTGGAACCCCTGCAACATCAGTCACTGCACACACCTGTCTTGCCGATCAAAGGCGCCATTGTAGCCCGAGCGCCCGCAACAAGGCGCAAAGAACTTGGCCGCCATCCCCTGACATGCGACCTATAGTGAAGGATCAGCGTCAGCAAGATCGCGCCCCGGCCAGCGCTTGGGTACAATTGTCGGCCAACTTGATCGAGTAACAGGACCCTTACATGATCGCTTGCCTGCGGCTGCTCACAGCCCTCTGTCTCGCTGCCCTGCTGGCAGCCTGCGCCAGCTCGCCCTCATCCAGCCTGGGCGAACTGCCACGCACCCCCGACGCCAGCATCGAGCAACTGCTCGAGAAGGCGGCTTCCAGCAAGTCCGCCGAAGACGCCGCGCTGCTGCGCCTGAGCGCCGCCGACATGGCCTACCGGCAGAAGGACTTCCCACGCGCCGCACGCATCCTCGAGCAGGTTCCACTGGACACGCTCAAACCCGCCCAACAGGTGTTCGCCAGCACCCTGGCCGCCGAACTGGCGATGAGCCGCAACCAGCCCAAAGCCGCCCTCGGCGCCCTGTCGCACCCAAGCCTGCAACGCGTCGGCGAGCTGCCCGAAGAGCTGCAGGTACGCACCTATAGCGTGCATGCTGCAGCCCTCGAAGCCGACGGCCAGGCACTTCCTGCGGCCCAGCAGCGCATCCTGCTGGCTCCGCTGCTCAGCGGCCCGGACGCGACAAAGAATAACGATGCCATCTGGTCGCTGGTAGCCTCGCTGCCCGCCGACCAATTGCAGCAACCGGCCAGCAACCCGACCCTCGCCGGCTGGACCAGCCTGGCCCTGGCGGTCAAGAGCGCCGGCACCCTGGAACAGCAGCAGGCCGCCATCGATAGCTGGCGCCAGCAACATGCCGATCATCCGGCCGCCAAGCAGTTGCCTGACGCACTGGTCAAACTCAAGCAACTGGCCAGCCAGCCGCTGACCAAGATCGCCCTGCTGCTGCCACAGGAAGGCCCGCTGGCCGGTGTAGCCCGTGCACTGCGCGACGGCTTCATGGCAGCCCACTTCCAGGCCCAGCAATCCGGCCAGCCAGCGCCGGCGGTTCAGGTTTTCGACAGCTCGCGCCTCACCTCGCTGGATGACTTCTATCGCCAGGCCCAGGCGGCCGGCGTACAGCTGGTGATCGGTCCGCTCGAAAAACCACTGGTGAAGAAACTCGCCGACTACCCGCAACTGCCCATCACCACCCTGGCGCTGAACTACGCCGAGGCCGGGCAGAAATCGCCACCACAACTGTTCCAGTTCGGCCTCGCCGCCGAGGACGAAGCCCGCGAAGTCTCTCGCCGTGCCCGCGCAGACGGCCTGGTCCGCGCCGTGGCCCTGGTGCCGAGCGGCGAATGGGGCGACCGCGTGCTCGCAGCTTTCCGCCAGGACTGGGAAGGCAACGGCGGCACCCTGCTCGCTGCCGAGCGCATCGCCCAGCCGGTGGCCCTGGCTCAACAGATCGCCGATCTGTTCCAGCTGCGCCAGAGCGAAGGTCGCGCCAAGAGCCTGCAGAGTGCCGTGGGTGGCAATGTCGCCGCACAACCGTCGCGTCGCCAGGACATCGACTTCATCTTCCTCGCTGCCACCCCGCAGCAGGCCCAACAGATCAAGCCGACCCTCAACTTCCAGTACGCGGGTGACGTGCCGGTCTATGCGACCTCCAACCTCTACAGCGCCAGTGGAGACGTGAACCAGTACAACGACATGAACGGCATTCGCTTCTGCGAAACCCCATGGCTGCTGGACAACACCAACAGCTTGCGCCAGCAGGTGGTCCAGCAGTGGCCACAGGCTGCCGGCAGCCTGGGTCGCCTGTACGCCATGGGGGTCGATGCCTATAGCCTGGCGCCACGCCTCGGCCAGCTCAAGGCGCTGCCTGACAACCGCGTCGAGGGCCTGTCCGGCAGCCTGAGCATCAACGCCAACCAGCGTATCGAGCGCCAACTGCCCTGGGCCGAGTTCTCCGGCGGCCAGGTCAAGCGCCTGCCGGACACGGCTCGCTGATGCCCGACGCCTCGCCTACCAGCGCCGGGCTCGCGGCAGAAAACCAGGCCCTCGATTATCTTCGAGGGCAAGGCCTGCAGCTGCTGACGCGCAATTGGCGATGCAAGGGAGGCGAGCTTGATCTGGTCATGCTCGACGCCGATACAGTAGTATTCGTCGAAGTCCGCTACCGCTTGCACGTGGACTTCGGCGGCGCCGTCGGAAGTATCGACGGGCGCAAGCAGAAACGCCTGGCGCTTGCCGCCAACATGTTCCTGCTGAAGGAGCCCCGCTGGGCCGATCACCCCTGCCGCTTCGACGTAGTCGCCCTGCAGGGCAGCCACCATGCAGGTCGGCCGCTTCAATGGCTGAAAAACGCCTTCGAATGCTGAACCCATTCCGATTTCTTTGCTCTATGTTTCGCGGGCTGGCCCCTGTCGCGCGTCGCGCAGGCCTCCGCCGCACTTAAGGTCACACCAGATGGACATGCAATCCCGAATTCGCCGGCTGTTCCAGGCCAGCATCGATACCAAGCAACAGGCAATGGACATCCTGGCACCGCACATCGAGCAGGCCAGCCTGGTCATGGTCAACGCGCTGCTCAACGAGGGCAAGATGCTCGCCTGCGGCAACGGCGGCTCGGCGGGTGACGCCCAGCATTTTTCCTCGGAACTGCTCAACCGCTTCGAGCGCGAGCGTCCGAGCCTGCCGGCCATCGCCCTGACCACCGACAGCTCGACCATCACTTCGATCGCCAACGACTACAGCTACAACGAAGTCTTCTCCAAGCAGATCCGCGCCCTGGGCCAACCAGGCGATGTACTGCTGGCGATCTCCACCAGCGGCAACTCGGCCAATGTGATTCAGGCGATCCAGGCCGCACATGATCGTGAAATGATTGTCGTAGCATTGACCGGACGTGACGGCGGCGGTATGGCTTCGCTGCTGCTGCCCGAGGATGTGGAGATCCGCGTCCCCTCCACGGTCACTGCGCGCATCCAGGAAGTCCACCTGCTGGCGATCCATTGCCTGTGCGATCTGATCGACAGCCAACTGTTCGGGAGTGAAGAATGATCCCCAAGCGCCTCGGCCTCATGGCCCTGACCCTGTGCCTCGGTATTTCCGGCTGCAGCTCGGTATTGACCTCGACCCGCAACTCGCCGATCGAGGATGACCGCGGCACACGCACCATTGGCAGCAAGATCGACGATTCGCTGATCGAAACCAAGGTTTCGGTCAATGTGGCCAAGGCAAGCCCAGACCTGGACAAGGGCTCGCACATCGTCGTCAGCAGCTACAACGGCATCGTCCTGCTCGCAGGCCAGACCCCGCGCGCCGACCTGAAGAGCCTCGCCGAGCAGACCGCCGGCCAGGTACAACGGGTCAAGAAGGTGCATAACGAACTGCAGGTGATGCAGCCCTCGTCGATCCTGGCACGCAACAACGACACCTGGCTGACCACCAAGATCAAGACCCAGATGATCGGTGACGCCAACGTGCCCAGCTCGCGCATCAAGGTGATCACCGAGAACGGCATCGTCTACTTGCTCGGCCTGGTCACCCAGCAGGAAGCCAACGCCGCCACCAACGTGGTTCAAGGTGTGTCTGGCGTACAGAAGATCGTCAAGCTGTTCGAGTACATCGATTGATATCCAGGGCCACGGCGCGCGATGAATGCGCGCTGTGGCCCATCGCACCAGGTATTGCCGCAAACAACCCAGGAAAGCCCATGAAGAAGTCCCTGCTGTCCCTTCTCGCCATCACCGCCTTCGCCACCTTGGCCGGCTGCTCCACCCCGAGCACGATCACCCTCAACGACGGCCGCGAGCTGCAGACGCTCGACACGCCAAAGTTCGACAAAGATTCGGGCTTCTACGAATTCAAGCAGCTGGACGGCAAGCCGACCCGCATCAACAAGGACCAGGTCCGCACGATCAAGGACCTGTAATCCGAACTTGAATAAAAAAGGCGATCCGGATGGATCGCCTTTTTTATTACTTGACCACTTTCAAGCTCGGCCGCCCAGTGGGTCGCGGCGGCTGGCCACCACCCTCCGGCGGGCCATCATCATCAGGCTCGACGCCTTCGTCATCGAGCTCTTCGCCATCCATCAACGGCGGCTCCAGCTCGAACACCATGCCCTGGCCATTCTCTCGAGCATAGATCCCCAGGATCGCGCCTGCCGGTACATAGAGCGAATGGGCCACGCCACTGAAGCGCCCCTCGAAGCTCACCGCGTCGTTGTCCATGTGCAGGTTACGCACGGCACTGGGCGAGATGTTCAAGACGATCTGGCCATCGCTGGCAAAACCCTGGGGCACCTGGACCGCCGGATACTCGGCATTGACCAGCATATGGGGGGTGCAATCGTTGTCGACGATCCACTCGTACAGTGCTCTAACCAGATAGGGGCGACTGGAGTTCATCAACGGCTCCTTAAAGCTTGCGCATTTCACGTTCAGCAGCGGACAGGCTCGCCTGGAAAGGCTCGCGGGCGAACTGTCGCTCCATATAATCCAGCAGCGGCTTGGCTTGCCGCGGCAGTTCGATACCCAGGACCGGCAATCGCCAGAGTATGGGCAGTAGACAACAATCGACCAGGCTTTGCTCCTCGCTCATGAAGCAGGGAAACTCGCCGAACAGCGCCGAGACACCAGTCAGACTCTCGCGCAGCGTCTTGCGCGCCTCGCCACGCGCAGCCTCGGCGGCACGCGGATCGAGAATGACATCAGCCAGTGCACACCAGTCACGCTGGATACGGTGCATCAGCAGGCGGCTGTTGCCGCGAGCCACCGGGTATACCGGCATCAGCGGCGGATGAGGATAACGCTCCTCGAGGTATTCCATCACCACGGTCGATTCGTACAACGCCAGGTCGCGGTCGACCAGGGTTGGCACGCTGCCATAGGGGTTCACTTCGATCAGTTTGGGCGGCAGACGATCGGCGATGACGTCGATGATCTGCACACTGACGCCCTTCTCGGCGAGAACAAGGCGTACCCGATGAGAATAATGGTCAGCGGGGTCGGAATAGCAGGCTAACCTGTTGGTCGCGCCCATGTAGCTCCTCCTCGCATGGGGATGCTTGTGAAACTGCAAATGCAAACGCGCCCTGGGAGGCTCCTCGCTACAGCGCAGGAGCGCCCCAGGGCGCGTTCAACTACCAGAAACTACTGCGTGATCAGTGCACGTCCTTCCAGTATTCGCGCTTGAGCAAGTAGGCGAACACGAAGAAGAAAGCCAGGTACAGCAGGACATAGGTGCCGATGCGCTGACTTTCCAGTTTGACCGGGTTGGCCGAATAGGCCAGGAAGGTCACCAGGTTCTTGACCTTCTCGTCGAACTGCTCGGGCGTCAGGGTACCGGATTTCGGCTCGATGGTCAGCTGGTCACAGGCTTCATGGGTCAAAGGACTGCCAGTCAGCGGGTCGAATTGCTTCTTGCCGTCGACCACTGTCTGGATCTGCTTGCACCCAATCACCTGGTTGCCCTGCAGCCCGACCAGCACGTTGGGCATGCCCACGTTCGGGAAGACCTTGTTGTTTACCCCATAAGGGCGCGATTTGTCCTCGTAGAAGCTGTGCAGGTAGCTGTACAGCCAATCGTTACCCCGCACTCGGGCGACCAACGTGAGATCGGGCGGCGCCGCACCGAACCAGGTCTTGGCATCGCTGGGCTGCATGCCGATCTTCATGTGATCGCCAATCTTGGCCCCCGTGAACACCAGCTTTTCGAGCATCAGCTCGTGGGGGATGCCGAGGTCATCGGCAACCCGCTCGTAACGCTGGAACTTGGCGCTGTGGCAACCCATGCAATAGTTGGCGAAGGTTCGCGCCCCATCCTGCAACGCGGCCTTGTCGGTCAGGTCGATATCGACCTTCTGCAGCTCCACACCCTGCTCGGCAGCAAAGGATAAGGCAGGCATCAATGCCAGGAACATTACTGCAATAAACTTTTTCATCAGCCAGTCACCCTTTCCGGAACCGGTTTTGTCTTCTCGAGCCTTGTGTAGAACGGCATCAGCAGGAAGTAGGCGAAATACAGCACGGTGCAGACCTGGGACAGCAGGGTCCGTCCGGGCGTAGGCGCCAGTACACCGAGCACGCCGAGAATGATGAAGGCCACGCAGAACACCAGCAGGAAGATCTTGCTCAACCAGCCCTTGTAGCGCATGGAGCGCACCGGACTGCGATCGAGCCAGGGCAACACGAACAGCACCGCGATCGCCGCGCCCATGGCGATGACACCGAACAGCTTGTCAGGCACCGCCCGCAGGATCGCGTAGAAGGGCGTGAAGTACCACACCGGCGCAATGTGCTCAGGCGTCTTGAAGGCGTTGGCCTGCTCGAAGTTCGGTTTTTCCAGGAAATAGCCACCCATTTCCGGGAAGAAGAACACCACAGCACAGAACACGAAGAGGAATACCACGACCCCGACGATATCTTTCACCGTGTAGTACGGGTGGAAGGGGATGCCATCCAGCGGTACGCCGTTTTCGTCCTTGTGCTTCTTGATGTCGACACCGTCCGGGTTGTTCGAACCTACCTCGTGCAGGGCCAGGATATGCAGTACCACAAGCCCGAGAATGACGATCGGCAGCGCTACCACATGCAGGGCGAAGAAGCGGTTCAGGGTGATGCCGGAGATCAGGTAGTCACCACGGATCCATTGAGTAAGGTCATCGCCGATCACCGGAATGGCACCGAACAGCGAGATGATCACCTGGGCGCCCCAGTAGGACATCTGCCCCCAGGGCAGCAGGTAACCCATGAAGGCCTCGGCCATCAGCGCCAGGTAGATCAGCATGCCGAACAGCCACACCAGTTCACGGGGCTTCTGGTAGGAGCCGTAGAGCAACCCGCGGAACATGTGCAGGTAGACCACGATGAAGAACGCCGAGGCGCCGGTGGAGTGCAGATAGCGCAGGATCCAGCCGTACTCGACATCGCGCATGATGTACTCGACCGAGGCAAACGCCTCTTCTGCCGAGGGCGTGAAACTCATGGTCAGCCAGACTCCCGTGACAATCTGGTTGACCAGCACCAGCAGCGCGAGGGAGCCAAAGAAGTACAGGAAGTTGAAGTTCTTGGGCGCGTAATACTTGCTCAGGTGGTCTTCCCACATTTTCGTGGCGGGGAAGCGAGCGTCAATCCAGTCCATGAACTTGCTCATCATGCGTTCTCCTGATCGACGCCGATGACGATGATGTCGTCCGACTCGTACGAGTGCGGCGGCACTGGCAGATTGAGCGGGGCTGGCTGCGACTTGTAGACGCGACCTGCCAAATCGTAGTGCGAGCCATGGCAAGGGCAGAAATAGCCACCGACCCACTTAGGACCGAGGTCGGCGGGGGCGACTTCCGGACGGAAAGTCGGCGAGCACCCCAGGTGAGTGCACAAGCCAACGAGAATGAGGATTTCCGGCTTGATCGAGCGGACCTCGGGATCGACGTAGGTCGGCTGCACCGAAGCCTTGGACTCGGGGTCGGACAAGTCTGCGGTGATTTTTTTCAGATTGCCGAGGATCTCTTGCGTTCGCCGCACGATGAACACCGGTTGACCGCGCCATTCGGCAACCATCTGCTGCCCGGGCTCTACCTTGGCGATGTTGACCTTCACCGGTGCGCCAGCGGCTTTCGCCTTGGCACTGGGGAACCATGACCCCACGAACGGTACCGCAGCCCCCACTGCCCCCGCAGCCCCCACCACGGATGTGGCAGCTACGAGGAAGCGGCGCCGGCCTGCGTTGACGCCGTCATTGCTCATTCAGTCCTCTCCCATCAGCTTTCTTCTCGCCCGCTGGATCAGGCGTCTATTAGTAATGTCTGTGGCACTAAAAATTGGCCGCCATGGTAAGAAACAAATCCACACACTGACAAGGTGATTACCCCTGGTTCGGGCTACAACCCTCGCTTTGCTTGATCTGCGTCTATGTGGCAACTCGGCCCGGACATGCTGACAGGTTAGTTCAAGACATAAAAAAAGCCCGGTTCCAGGGAACCGGGCTTTTTCGACTGCCGAAGCGGTATTAACGCTTGGAGTACTGAGGACGCTTACGCGCTTTACGCAGACCCACTTTCTTACGCTCGACTTCACGAGCGTCGCGGGTGACGTAGCCAGCACGACGCAGAGCGCCACGCAGGGTTTCGTCGTATTCCATCAGGGCGCGGGTGATACCGTGGCGGATAGCACCGGCCTGACCGCTGACACCACCACCGGCGACGGTGACGTAGATGTCGAACTTCTCAACGGTCTCGGTCAGTTCCAGCGGCTGGCGAACAACCATGCGAGCGGTTTCGCGGCCGAAGAAAGTGTCCAGAGGACGGTTGTTGATGGAGATGTTACCAGTACCCGGACGCAGGAAAACGCGAGCGGTTGCGGTCTTGCGACGGCCAGTGCCGTAATTTTGAGTCGCCGACATAATGAACTATCCCGTTAGATCTTCAGTTCTTGAGGCTGCTGAGCAGTGTGAGGGTGGGTAGCACCCGCGTACACTTTCAGCTTGCGGTACATGTCGCGACCCAGCGGGTTCTTCGGCAGCATGCCTTTGACCGCGGTCTCGATGACGCGCTCAGGGGCCTTGTCGATCAGCTTCTCGAAGCTGATTTCCTTGATGCCACCTGGGAAGCCGGAGTGGGAGTAGTACATCTTGTCCGAAGACTTGGCACCAGTTACACGAACCTGCTCGGCGTTGATGACGACGATGTAGTCGCCGGTGTCAACGTGAGGAGTGTACTCAGGCTTGTGTTTGCCGCGCAGACGGGTAGCGATTTCGGTAGCCAGACGACCCAGGGTCTGACCAGCGGCATCGATTACGAACCACTCGCGCTTTACTGTTTCCGGTTTAGCAGTAAAAGTTTTCATTCTCTAAAGCCTCAGAGGCCGCCCAGCGAAAAATAGACGGCGAATCTTACTGGATAGTGCACAACTTGCCAAGGGCAAGCGCGCAGCCGAGCACGGACGCTTTTGGGGGCTCGGGTCGGGCACGCCCATGATCGACGGGGTTCTTCCTGCGTGGTGGTGCATCACTTCCGCCACACGGAGAGGCCCAGCATTATCCAGATTGCGCAAAGATTTTCAACCTGCTTTGATGGTTTCTTTGTCCAGCAGAGAGCCTTCCGATGGAATACCGCAAGCTCGGCCGTACCGACCTCAACGTCAGCGCACTGTGCCTGGGCACCATGACCTGGGGTGAGCAGAACGTCCAGGATGAGGCCTTCGAGCAGATCGCCCTGGCCAAGACCGCCGGCATCAACTTCATCGATACCGCCGAAATGTACCCGGTGCCGCCGCGCCCGGAGACCTACGCGGCCACCGAACGCATCATCGGCAACTGGTTCGCCGCCAATGGCGACCGTGACGACTGGATCCTCGCCAGCAAAGTCGCCGGCCCCGGCAACGGCATCAGCCATATCCGCGACGGCCAGCTCAAGCACAACCGCCAGCATATCGTCGCCGCGCTGGACGAAAGCCTCAAGCGCCTGCAGACCGACCGCATCGACCTCTACCAACTGCACTGGCCGGAACGTTCGACCAACTTCTTCGGCAAGCTGGGCTACCAGCACCTGCCCAACGACCTGTTCACGCCGCTGGAGGAAACGCTGGAGGTGCTCGACGAGCAAGTGCGCGCCGGCAAGATCCGCCACATCGGCCTGTCCAACGAAACGCCGTGGGGCACCATGAAATTCCTGCACCTGGCCGAAGGCCGGGGCTGGCCACGGGCAGTGTCGATCCAGAACCCGTACAACCTGCTCAATCGCAGCTTCGAGGTGGGCCTGGCGGAAGTAGCGATCCGCGAGCAGTGCGGCCTGCTGGCTTATTCGCCGCTGGCCTTCGGCATGCTGTCGGGCAAGTACGAAAACGGCGCGCGCCCTGAAAACGCACGCCTGACCCTGTTCAGCCGCTTCGCCCGCTACTCCAACCCGCAGACCGTGGCCGCCTGCAGCCGCTACGTGCAATTGGCCCGCGAACATGGCCTGGATCCGGCACAGATGGCCCTGGCGTTCGTCACCCGCCAGCCGTTCGTGACCAGCAACATCATCGGGGCGACCAGCCTCGAGCAGTTGCGCAGCAACCTGGCAAGCATCGAACTGAAACTTGGCGACGAACTACTGGCGGCGATCGAGGCGATTCACCAGGGGCAGCCGAATCCGGCGCCTTGAGGCGATAGCATTGCTGCCTTCTTCGCAGGTAGGCCCGCGAAGAAGGCAGCGCATTTCTTCGGGGTAGACACAATCGCCAAAAAATAAGACGATCCAGCCGGTGATTGACCACTCTACCCTATAAGAACAATGACAATGATGTTTACCCAACCCTCCGCGTCGTTGCGGCGCGTCAGCATCCTGGCCATTGATAAGGTGTTCGCTTCGACACTGATGCAGGCCAAGGACTTCTTCCACCTGGCCAGCCTGCGTTACAGCAAGCAACTGGGCCTGGGGCTGCAATCGATGTTCGAAATTCACCTGGTGAGCCCTGACGGCCAGCCGGTGGACAGCTTCAGCGACGTACAACTCCCCGTGGACAGTGGCCTGGGTGACGCCGATGTGATCATCCTGCCGGCGTTCTGGGACGACTTCGACAACCTGCTCGCCCGATACCCGCAAGTCCTACCCTGGCTGCGTGAGCAGCACGCCCGTGGCGCCGTGCTGTGCGGTGAAGCCAGCGGCGTGTTCTGGCTCGCCGAGTCAGGCCTGCTCGATGGCAAGGAGGCGACCACCTACTGGCGTTTCTTCAACAGCTTCGCCGAACGCTTCCCCACCATCCGCCTGAATCAGGACAAGCACCTGACCGACGCCGACAACCTGTACTGCGCCGGCGGCACCACCTCGGCCTGCGACCTGTACATCTACCTGATCGAGCGCTTCTGCGGCGCCAACGTCGCGCGGGCGGTGGCTCGCGACATCCTCTACGAAGTGCAGCGCAACTACACGCCGGGGCGCATGGGCTTTGGCGGCCAGAAGCTGCACCAGGACCTGATCATCCTGCAGATCCAGCACTGGCTGGAGGAGCACTTCGCCGACAAGTTCCGCTTCGAGGACGTGGCGCGCAACCATGGCATGAGCATCCGCAACTTCATGCGCCGCTTCCAGAGCGCGACCGGGGACAAGCCACTGCACTACCTGCAGCGCCTGCGCATCGAGACAGCCAAGGGCTTGCTCTCGAGCACCCGCAAGAGCATCAAGACCATCAGTTATGAGGTGGGGTATGACGACGCGAGCTTCTTCGCCCGGCTCTTCCGCCAGCACACTGAACTGTCGCCGAACCAGTATCGGCAGCAGTTCATGCAGGAAGCCTGAGAACACCAGCCTCCCCTGGCAAGAGCGGGGCAAGCCCGTTCATGCCAGGGGACAGGTACTGCTTCAGGGTTTGTGCGCGCGCGCCAGGAACTCGTGGGACTGCATTTCCAGCAGTCGGCTGAGCGTACGCTGGAACTCGAAGCTCAGGCGCCCGCCGGTGTAGAGGTCCTTGAGCTCGACTTCGGCCGAAATGATCAGCTTGACGTTGCGATCATAGAACTCGTCGACCATGTTGATGAAGCGGCGGGCGATGTCGTCGGTGGTGACGCCCATCTGCTCGACATTACTCAACAGCACGGCATGGAAGATCTTGCCCAGCTCGATGTAGTCGTTCTGGCTACGCGGACCGTCGCACAGGGCGCGGAAGTCGAACCAGGCGACGTCGTCACAGGTGCGCAACGCGTGGATCTCGCGATTCTCGATCATCAGCACGTCGTTCTCGACCGCCTGGGTGCAATCGGGGGTCAGTGCCTTGAAACTGGCGCGCAGACTCTCGTGGGCAGCTTCGTTGAGCGGGAAGTGGAACAGCTCCGCCTGCTCCAGGTGGCGCAAGCGATAGTCGACGCCACTGTCGACGTTCACTACATCGGTGTACTGCTTGATCATGGCGATGGCTGGGAGGAAGCGCGCACGCTGCAGGCCGTCCTTGTACAGGCCGTCCGGCACGATGTTGGAGGTCGCCACCAACGAGACGCCGTTCTTGAACAGCTCTTCCATCAAGGTGCCGAGGATCATCGCATCGGTGATGTCGGACACGAAGAACTCATCGAAGCAGATCACCTTGGCTTCCTGGGAGAAGCGCTTGGCGATGATGGTCAGCGGGTTCTTCTCACCCTTGAGGGTTTTCATTTCCTCGTGCACACGCTTCATGAAGCGGTGGAAGTGGGTGCGCATCTTCTCCTTGAACGGCAGCGCCTCGAAGAAGGTGTCGACCAGGTAGGTCTTGCCACGCCCCACCCCGCCCCAGAAATACAGGCCTTTGACCGGCGTCTGCTCCTTCTTGCCGAACAGCTTGCCGAACACGCCCGGCTTGTTGTTCTGCGCGGCGACCAGGTCGTCGTACAGGCGCTGCAAGTGACGCACAGCCGTTTCCTGCGCCGCGTCATGGAAGAAATCGGGGCGTTTCAGATCTGCTTGATATCGTTCTAGGGGCGTCATGATTCGTTAGCGAGGCAACAAAAAACGGGCCGTCACTGTAGCGACCGGCCCGCTTAATGGCAATCAGACTTGTGTCAATATGCCTCAGTCCTGCTGGGGCGCCAACGCCTCACGCAGGCTCAGCACCGCCGCATCACGGGCGCTTGCATCGGCGAACTGCGGCCCGTCGGCCACCTGCTCGCCATCGAGCCACAGGCTGAAGCCCAGGCCATCTACACGCACATCCGCCTCGCCACCCTGCTGCAGTTGCTTGCTCACCGCGCCTGCACTCTTGCCGTCGGCGAAGCTGCGCGACAGCAACAGTTGCTCGCCATCGGCGGCCAGCAGGCGGAAGCGGAAGCTGCCGTCTTCATCGCGGAAGCTGACGAAGCGCGCGCTCTTGGCAGCCTTCTTCTTCACGTCGGCGTTGACCTGGACGCTGCTGCGGAAGGAGCGCAGGCCCACCGACTCACGCAACTGCTCGAGGAACGGCGTGGCAATCTTGCGGGCCTTGGCGGCGCCGGCCAGAAGGATGTCTTCCAGGTCCGACGGACGCGAGATCAGTTGATGGTAGTGCTCGCGCTTCTCGGCCAGCTGGCCGTCGAGCAACTGGAACAGGCGGCTTTTCGCCTCGCCCCAGCCCAGGCCCTGCAGCAGCTCTTCGCGGAACTCGCCGGCTTGTGCGGCGCTGGCAAAGGCCTGGTACAGGGTGAACAGGTGCGAGTTGTCCGGATCCTTCGCCTCGCCTGGGGCACGCGAATCGGTGACGATGCGCGAGATGGCGTCCTTCATGTCCTTGGCGCTGGTGAACAGCGGAATGGTGTTGTCGTAGCTCTTGGACATCTTGCGACCGTCCAGGCCCGGAAGCGTGGCCACGCTCTCCTCGATCACCGCCTCGGGCAGGACGAAGAACTCCTTGCCCTGGCCGAACAGGTGGTTGAAGCGCTGGCCGATGTCACGGGCCATTTCAACGTGCTGGATCTGGTCGCGACCGACCGGGACCTTGTGTGCGTTGAACATCAGGATGTCGGCAGCCATCAGCACCGGATAGCTGTACAAGCCCATGGACACACCGGCATCCGGGTCTTCGCCATTTTCCAGGTTCTTGTCGACCGAGGCCTTGTAGGCGTGGGCACGATTGAGCAGGCCCTTGGCAGCCACGCAGGTCAGCAGCCAGGTCAGCTCGGGGATCTCGGGAATGTCGGACTGACGGTAGAACGTGACCTTGTCCGGATCCAGGCCACCGGCCAGCCAGGTGGCGGCGATTTCCAGGCGCGAGCGCTGGATGCGCAGCGGGTCGTCGCACTTGATCAGGGCGTGATAGTCAGCCAGGAAGTAGAACGAGTCGGCACCGGGCTGCTGGCTGGCGAGGATCGCCGGACGGATGGCACCGGCGTAGTTGCCCAGGTGCGGAGTGCCGGTGGTGGTGATACCGGTGAGAATGCGCGTGGTCATGGGTGATCGCTTATTCAGGCTTGGCTCAGTTCGAAAGACGCGGCAGCACCAGATCCTTCAGATCGGTCAGCTTGCCATGGAAGAGGTGTCCGCATTCTGCCACTTTCAGCAGCTCATGGGGGCGCGTCAGTGTGTCGGACCATTCATAGACCAGCGCAGGATCGACCACCTCGTCGGCGTCGGGCTGGACCACGGTGGTCGGGCACTGCTGCGCCAGCGGGAACTGCTCGGTCAGGCGCATCACCGCAGGGGCAATCATGAACAGATGTTGCAGCGTCACCCCGTCGGCCTCGAGGCGTCCGGCCAGGCTGGCGGCGACGAAGCCCCCGAACGAGAAGCCCATCAGTACCAGCGCCAGCTCAGGGTGTTTGTCGCGCAGCCAGGCCGCGGCGGCCTCGGCATCGGCCACTTCGCCAGCACCCATGTCGTGGCTGCCGGCACTCTGGCCGACGCCACGGTAGTTGAAGCGCAGGGTGCTGTAGCCGGCATCGCGAGCCGTGCGTTGCAGCGTCGAGACCACCTTGTTGAGCATGGTGCCGCCCTGGACCGGGTTGGGGTGGCAGATCAGCACCACGCCGCGGGCATCGGCCACGTCCAGGTACAAGGCTTCCAGCGGGCCACTGGGGCCGTCGATGAACAAGGGGGTTTCGCGGACAAGCAAGGCACTACTCCGTGACCTCGAGGGGGGTCGATTCGTCTAGAGGGGGGAAATCTGTTCTGATTTGCGATTGCTCGCGGTATACAGCGCAGGTCTGAGCCGTTAACGTAAAGCAAAGCCGTTTATAGAGGAAGGACTCGTGGAACACTCGCTCCTTGTTTGGTTGCTGCCGACCCTGGCACTGGTCGTTGGTGTCGTCGTCGGTTTCGCCCTGGCCCGCCTTCTCCCCAACGCGGCTCCCAGCAGTACGCAACGCCAGCTGGATGACATCCAGCAGCGTTTCGACAATTACCAGAACGAAGTGGTCACCCACTTCAACAGCACTGCTTCGCTGGTCAAGAAACTGACCCAGAGCTACCAGGATGTGCAGGATCACCTGGCCGACGGGGCCAATCGCCTGGCCCTGGACGAACTGACCCGTCAGCGCCTGCTCGCTTCGTTGCACTCCGAAGCCGCGCAAGGTCCGCGCGATCGCCTGACACCGCCGAAGGATACCGCCGAAGTCCCACGCGACTACGCGCCCAAGGCGCCGAACTCGCCAGGCATGCTCGACGAGAGCTACGGCCTCAAGCGTTGACCCAGCAAGCATGACAAAGGCCGCTAAAAGCGGCCTTTTTTGTGCCCGTGAGAAGTGGCCATCACTCAACTCGAACACGGCTCCCGAGGGCCTGCCCAAGATCTGCCAGCAGGTCGTCGACATCCTCCAGGCCCACCGACAACCGCACCAACCCCTCGGAAATCCCATGCTGCGCCCGTTCCTCGGGCGTATAGCTCGAATGGGTCATGCTCGCCGGGTGCTGCGCCAGCGACTCGGCATCCCCCAGGCTCACTGCACGCCTGAACAGCTGCAACGCGTTCATGAAGCGTCGCCCCGCCTGGATGCCACCCTTGAGCTCGAACGCAATCATCCCGCCCGGCAAACGCATCTGCCGCTGCGCCAGGCCGAACTGCGCAAAGCTAGGCAGGCCCGGGTAATGAATCAGCTCGACCTGCGGATGACGCTCCAGGAACTGCGCCACGCGCAGGGCGTTGCTGCAATGGCGGTCCATGCGCAGGGCCAGGGTTTTCATACCGCGCATCAGCAGCGATGCGTCGTGCGGCGACAGCACGGCGCCGGTCATGTCCTTCAAGCCTTCCAGGCGAATGCGGTCGATCAGCGCCTTGCGCCCTACCACCAACCCGGCGGTGATATCGCCATGGCCACTGAGGTACTTGGTCGCCGAATGCACCACCAGGTCCGCGCCCAGCTCCAGCGGGCGTTGCAGATAGGGGGTGCAGTAGGTGTTGTCGATCACCACCAGCAGCTCATGCTGGCGCGCCACGCCCACCACTGCGGCGATGTCCACCAGGTGCATGTTGGGGTTGGCCGGGGTTTCGAAATAGATCATCCGTGTACTGGAGGTGATCGCCGCCTCGAGCGCAGCGGGATCGTTCAGATCGACATGTTTCACCTTGACGCCGAATTCGCCGATGCCATGGTGCAGGAAAGCGAAGGTGCAGCCATACAGGGTATCGCCGACGATAAGCTCATCACCGGGACGCAGCAGCGTCCACAGCGTTGAAGTGATGGCGCCCATCCCCGAGGCCAGCGCCAGGCCCGCCTCGCCACCTTCAAGCGAAGCCATGCGCTGCTCGAGCAGGGCCAGGGTCGGGTTGGAGATACGGCTGTAGAAATGCCCGGCCTGCTCGCCGGCAAAACAGGCCGCACCATACTCGACGCTTTCGAACGCGTAGGTCGCGTTCTGGTAGACCGGCGGCACCAGCGCACCACCGTGGGACTGCGGGTCGTAGCCATGGTGAATGGCCCGCGTGGAAAAACCGGTCTTGTCGACAGTGGCGCGCATGACAACAGCCTCCTTGTTGTTTGTTCTAAGCTTATGCCTTGGCACACCGGATTTTTTTCCAAATTGCCCCGTGAACATCGGCAGTTCTGGAACAAAAACAACAATCAGACCGAAAAAAGGGCATACCATGCCAGCCCCTCTCGACCGAACGGACCGCGCCCTGCTCGGCGCCCTGCAAGACAACGCCCGCCTCACCGTCGCCGACCTCGCCGACCAGGTCGCCCTGACCACCTCACCTTGCTGGCGTCGGGTAAAGCTGCTGGAGGAAGGCGGCTACATTACCGGCTACCAGGCCATCCTTTCGCCCAAGTCTCTGGGCTTTGGTGTCACTGCATTCGTCAGCATCATGATGGAATCGCACAACAAGGACGCTGCCCGCGCCTTCGAGAAGCGCCTGATGGAAATCCCGGAAATCGTCGCCTGCCATAACATCTCGGGGCGCTATGACTTTCTCCTGGAGGTCCTCGCGCGGGACCTGGAGTCTTTCGGCGAATTCGCCCGCGAAGTGCTGCAGACACTGCCCGGGGTGAAGGAAATCTATTCGAGCTTTTCGTACAAGGCGGTGAAGGAAAGGCGGGTGATTCCGGTGGGGGAGAAGCATATCTAGGCGTCTTGCAGTGGGTGCCAGCCCTGGACGACACCAGTAGCGGAGTTTTCTGACTCGCCACACGAAAACAACCCGCGCAGAACTCGGCAATCGGAATCTATTCCCTGGCTGACCAAGCGTTGATCATGGGGCACCTCACCCTGTCATGCACAAGGAGCACTAACAGCATGGCCACACCCATCCCCACTCACATTGCCCAAAAACTCGCCGGACACCATTTCACAAGCTTCGACCAGTTCTCCAGCACCTTCTGGATGACCATCGCCGAAGACCCGGTACTTTCGAAGCAATTTGTCGAATCGCAATTGAACCGAATCAAGAAAGGCTGGGCGCCTCGCGCGCCGTTCGGTGAAACGGCCAGAGGCTTGCGCTCCTACCAGATCTGCCACCTCTTGCCACCGGAGCTCAGCGCAGTGGTGTACGACATGGACAACATGCGGATCATGAGCGCCCTGCAATATGCGCTGTCCTCGGAGGTCGAGGAATGATCACCTTCAGGCAACAGCTGAACGACTACGCACCTGACGAGTTCGAATCACTGGTCGAAATGCTCATCACCGCACAAGGTTCGTCCGAGTTCCAGGATGGGTTGCTGGAGCACTTCATCGACATCACCTCTCATCCGCAGGGGTCAGACCTCATCTATCACCCTGAATCAGGCACCAGCGAGTCGGCGAACAGCATAGTTCAAAAGGTGATGACGTGGCGTCAGGCCAATGGGCTGGCCTGAATGGGTCTGGCCATCAACAGAAAACCCCGCCGAAGCGGGGTTTCTGGTGCAGCAGCGAACGTCAGATCGCGCCGCGCTGGCGCAGCACATCCAGCACTTGCTTCACGCCGTCCTCGACGCTGGTGCTCTGGGTGTCGATCACCAGGTCCGCATCCAGCGGCACATCGAACGGGAAGCTTTCACCCGGGATGTTGTCGCCACCGGCGGCATACAGGCCCTGTGGGTCGCGCTCGCGGCACGCCAGCGGCGAAGCCTGGACGTAGACGGTCACCAGGCGTTCCTTGCCGATCAGCGCCTTGGCCTGCTCGCGGCCTTCGGCATCCGGGGCGACGAAGGCGGCCAGGGTCAGCAGGCCGGCTTCGTTGAACTGGCGCGCCACGTGAGCGGCGCGACGCCAGTTCTCGGTGCGACCGGCGCGATCCTGCGGCAAGCCCTTGTTCAGGTCATGGCGCAGGTTCTGGCCGTCGAGCACGTAGACAGCACGGCCCATGTCGAACAGCTTGCGCTCCACGGCGTAGGCCAGGGTGCTCTTGCCGGCGCCCGACAGGCCACTGAACAGCACGGTAGCTGGCTGCTGGCCGAAGCGCAGGGCACGCTCCTCGGTGGAGACGTGGGCGAGCTTGCCGTGCTGACCGGTGCCGCCGTGCGGCAGCACCGGCGGCGCGATGATCATGCCGGCGCCGACGGTGCCGTTGGTCAGGCGATCGATGACGATGAACGCACCGGTGGTGCGGTTGCTGTCGTAGCCGTCCAGCGCGATGGCGGCGTCCAGGGCGACCTTGACGCGACCGATCTCGTTCAGTTGCAGCGCACTGGCGGCGCCCTGCTCCAGGGTGTTCACATCGACCTTGTGGGTGATGCTGGCAATCGAGCCTGGCACATAGCTGGTGGCGCGCTTGATGTCGTACTTCTTGCCCGGAAGCATTGGCTCCTCGGCCATCCACACCAGCATGGCCTCGAACTGGTCGGCCACCTGCGGGACGTTGTCGGCATGCACCAGCAGATCGCCGCGGGAGATGTCGATCTCGTCTTCCATGGTCAGGGTCACGGCCTGACCTGGGCCTGCGTTCTCCAGCTCGCCCTCGTAGGTGACGATGGACTTGACGCGGCTGCTCTTGCCCGACGGCAGCACCACGATATCGTCGCCCTTGTGCACCACGCCACTGGCGATGGTGCCGGCAAAGCCGCGGAAGTTCAGGTTCGGGCGATTGACGTACTGCACCGGGAAACGCAGATCGGTGACGTTGCGGTCAGCCGAAACCTCGACGGTCTCGAGGATCTCCATCAGCGCCGGGCCCGTGTACCACGGCGAGCGCTCGCTGCGGTTGACGACGTTGTCGCCCTTGAGCGCCGACATCGGCACGAAGTGCAGGCTCGACGGCTTCAGGTCGATGGCGTCGGCGAACTTCAGGTAGTCGGCCTTGATCGACTCGAAGACCTGCTCGTCAAAGCCTTTGAGGTCCATCTTGTTGATCGCGACGACGATGTGCTTGATGCCCAGCAACGAGGCGATATAGCTGTGGCGGCGGGTCTGAGTCTGCACGCCGTAGCGGGCATCGACCAGGATGATCGCCAGGTCGCAGGTCGAGGCGCCGGTAGCCATGTTGCGGGTGTACTGCTCGTGGCCCGGGGTGTCGGCGATGATGAACTTGCGCTTGGCGGTGGAGAAGTAGCGGTAGGCGACATCGATGGTGATGCCCTGCTCGCGCTCGGCCTGCAGGCCATCGACCAGCAACGCCAGGTCGACTTCCTCGCCCGTGGTACCGGACTTCTTCGAGTCACGGGTGATGGCCTCGAGGTGGTCCTCGTAGATCATCTTGGAGTCGTGCAGCAGGCGCCCGATCAGGGTGCTCTTGCCGTCATCCACGTTGCCGCAGGTGAGGAAACGCAGCAGTTCTTTGCGCTCGTGCTGAGCCAGATAAGCGAGGATGTCTTCGCTGATCAAATCGGATTGGTGCGACATGGAGTAACCCTGAAGTTAGAAGTAGCCCTGACGTTTCTTGTCTTCCATGGAGCCGGCGCCATCGTGGTCGATGACTCGGCCCTGACGCTCGGAAGTACGCGTCAGAAGCATTTCCTGAATGATGTCGGTCAGCGTTTCGGCTTCGGACTCGACAGCGCCCGTCAACGGGTAGCAGCCCAGGGTACGGAAACGCACCTTCTTCTTGACGATGCGCGCCTTCTCCTCGTCGCTCAGGTGCTCGAGGATGCGATCGTCGTCGATCATGATCAGGGTGCCGTTCTTCTCGATGACTTCACGCTCGGCGGCGAAGTACAGCGGCACGATCGGGATGCCTTCGAGGTAGATGTACTGCCAGATGTCCAGCTCGGTCCAGTTCGACAGCGGGAAGACGCGGATCGACTCGCCCTTGTTGACCTTGCCGTTGTAGACGTTCCACAGCTCCGGACGCTGGTTCTTCGGGTCCCAGCGGTGCTTGCTGTCGCGGAACGAGTAGACGCGCTCCTTGGCCCGCGACTTCTCTTCATCGCGGCGCGCGCCACCGAAGGCGGCGTCGAAACCATGCTTGTCCAGGGCCTGCTTCAGGCCTTGGGTCTTCATGATGTCGGTGTGCTTGGAGCTGCCGTGGGTGAAGGGGTTGATCCCCTGCGCCACACCCTCGGGGTTGACGTGGGTGATCAGCTCCAGCCCCATTTCCTCGACCATCTTGTCGCGGAAGCGGTACATCTCCTGGAATTTCCACTGGGTGTCGACGTGCATCACCGGGAACGGCAGCTTGCCCGGGAAGAAAGCCTTGCGCGCCAGGTGCAGCATCACGGCGGAGTCCTTGCCGATCGAGTACAGCATCACCGGGTTGTCGAACTCGGCGGCCACCTCGCGGATGATGTGGATGCTCTCCGCCTCCAGCTGTTTCAAGTGCGTCAGTTTGTCGACCATGGCTACTCACGAAAAACGATCTTATGGACGGCCAGCGGGCCGTGTTCGAGCGAGCCACTTTATCACAGCGCCTGATTCTATTTAGGCGGGCTGCTAGATCGAAACGGTCTAATGATATGACTGGGGGTTTGAGGACCGCACCTGCCTAAATCGGATTCGGGCAATCGATGAACAGGTGCTCCAGGGCAAAGCGCTTGGCCAGGTAGTCGCCCAGCGCCTGCACCCCATAGCGTTCGGTGGCGTGGTGCCCTGCTGCAATGAAGCTGATGCCGTTCTCGCGCGCGCTGTGGTACGTCTGCTCGGAGGCCTCGCCGCTGATGAACAGGTCGACACCCGCGGCGATGGCGTTGTCGATATAGCCCTGGCCGCCACCGGTACACCAGCCGACCCGGCGGATCATCCCCTCCCCCTCGACCAACAGCGGCTCGCGGCCCATGACTTCGCGCACGCGGCGGGCGAAATCGCCGGCCGACATGGGCTCGGCGAGCGAGCCGATCAGGCCGACCACCCGCGGGTTTTCGGGGTCGAGAGGGCCTTCGACGGTGATGTCGAGCTGGCGCGCCAACTGCACGTTGTTGCCCACCTCAGGGTGCACGTCCAGCGGCAGGTGGAAGGCCAGCAGGCTGATGTCGTGCTTGAGCAGGGTCTTGATGCGTCGCTGCTTGATCCCGGTGATGCACGGGCTCTCGCCCTTCCAGAAGTAGCCATGGTGCACCAGCACCAGGTCGGCCTCGGCTTCGACTGCGGCATCGAGCAAGGCCTGGCTGGCCGTGACGCCCGTGACGATGCGGCTGACCTGCGGACGCCCCTCGACCTGCAGGCCGTTGGGGCAGTAATCCTGGATCTTGGCGCTGGACAGGTAGCGCTCGGCTTCCTCGACCAGGGTGCTAAGGGCGACGGCCATGGAAAATCTCCTCGTAATTCGCTGCTTCAACGGGCGCCAGGCCTCGTATACTGGGCGCCATTATGGGCCGTCGCCGGACTCGGGGAAACCGGCGTACATCAGCTTCGGCTGCTTCGCGATCCATACCCTCACCGATCACCGAGGTGTATGATCGCGCGCGTTCGCGCCCCGGCCCTCGTCCCATTTCCAGGATTCATTCGATGCTCAAGGCTTTGCGTTACTTTGGCTGGCCCCTGCTCACTGGCGTACTGATCGCCGCACTGATCATCCAGCGTTTCCCGGAATGGGTCGGCCTGCCCAGCCAGGACGTCAACCTGCAACAGGCACCGCAGACTTCCCGGATCATGCAGGGCCCGGTCAGCTATGCCGACGCCGTCACCCTGGCGGCGCCCGCGGTCGCCAACCTGTACACCACCAAAGTGGTGAACAAGAGCGCCCATCCGCTGTTCGAAGACCCGCAGTTCCGTCGTTTCTTCGGCGACAACCTGCCCAAGCAGCGGCGCTGGGAGTCGAGCCTGGGCTCGGCGGTGATCATGAGCCCTGAAGGCTACCTGCTGACCAACAACCACGTGACCAGCGGGGCCGACCAGATCGTGGTGGCGCTCAAGGATGGCCGCGAGACCCTGGCCCGGGTCATCGGCAGCGACCCGGAAACCGACCTGGCGGTGCTGAAGATCGACCTGAAGAACCTGCCAGCCATCACCATCGGCCGCTCCGACAACATCCACATCGGCGATGTCTGCCTGGCCATCGGCAACCCCTTCGGCGTCGGCCAGACCGTGACCATGGGCATCATCAGCGCCACCGGCCGCAACCAGCTGGGGCTGAACAACTACGAAGACTTCATCCAGACCGACGCGGCCATCAACCCGGGCAACTCCGGCGGTGCACTGGTCGACGCCAACGGCAATCTGATCGGCATCAACACCGCGATCTTCTCCAAATCCGGCGGTTCGCAGGGTATCGGTTTCGCCATCCCCGCCAAGCTTGCGCTGGAGGTGATGAAGTCGATCGTCGAGCATGGCCAGGTGATTCGCGGCTGGCTGGGCATCGAGGTGCAGCCATTGAGCGAAGAGTTGGCCGAGTCGTTCGGCATGCAGGGGCGTCCGGGCATCGTTGTCGCCGGTATTTTCCGCGACGGCCCGGCCCAGCGTGCGGGGCTGCAACTGGGTGACGTGATCATGAGCATCAATGGCGAGCCGGCCGGCGATGGTCGCAGGTCGATGAACCAGGTGGCACGAATCAAACCCAGCGAGAAGATCAGCATCGAGGTGATGCGCAATGGCAAGCAGTTGAAGCTGATTGCCGAGGTCGGGCTGCGTCCGCCACCGGCGCCGGTGGCGACCAAGGAAGAAAAGTAACAACAAGATGGGGCCGCTTTGCGGCCCCAGTCACATCAGTGCAGGATCTGGCTCAGGAACAACTTGGTCCGGTCACTGCGCGGCCGGTCGAAAAAGTCATCCGGCGAGGCCTGCTCGACGATCTCGCCCTTGTCCATGAAGATCACCCGGTTCGCCACGGTGCGGGCGAAGCCCATCTCGTGGGTGACGCAGAGCATGGTCATGCCGTCTTCGGCCAGGCCGACCATGGTGTCGAGCACCTCCTTGACCATTTCCGGATCGAGTGCCGAAGTCGGCTCGTCGAACAGCATGATCTTGGGCTTCATGCACAGCGCGCGGGCAATGGCCACACGTTGCTGCTGACCGCCCGACAACTGCCCCGGAAACTTGTGCGCCTGCTCTGGAATACGCACACGCTCCAGGTAATGCATGGCAATTTCCTCGGCCTTGCGCTTGGGCATCTTGCGAACCCACATCGGTGCCAGGGTGCAGTTCTCGAGGATGGTCAGGTGCGGGAACAGGTTGAAGTGCTGGAACACCATGCCGACTTCACGACGGATCGCCTCGATCTGCTTGAGGTCGTTGGTCAGCTCCACGCCATCGACGACGATGCGCCCCTGCTGGTGCTCTTCCAATCGGTTCAGGCAGCGGATGGTGGTGGACTTGCCCGAGCCGGACGGCCCGCACAGGACGATGCGCTCGCCCTGACGTACGTTCAGATTGATATCCTTGAGCACATGGAACTGGCCATACCACTTGTTCACACCCTGCATCTGGATGATGCCTTCGGGGCCGGCAGGCTGCTTGATCGCTTCACTCATTTCGAAACTCCTAACGCTTGTGGCCAGTGTCCAGCTTGCGCTCCAGGTGCATGGAGTAGCGGGACATACCGAAACAGAAAATCCAGTAGACCAGGGCCGCGAACACGTAGCCCTCGGTCGCCATGCCGAGCCAGGCAGGATCTGCCGTGGCTTGGCGGGTGCTGTTGAGCAGGTCGAACAGGCCGATGATGATCACCAGGCTGGTGTCCTTGAACAGCGCGATGAAGGTGTTGACGATGCCGGGGATCACCAGCTTCAGGGCCTGCGGCAAGATCACCAGGCCCATGGCACGCCAATAGCCCAGCCCCATCGCCGCGGCTGCCTCGTACTGCCCCTTGGGAATCGCCTGCAGGCCGCCGCGAACCACCTCGGCAATGTAGGCCGACTCGAACAGGATCACGAAAATCATCGCCCGCAGCAGCTTGTCGAAGCTCGTGCCCTCGGGCATGAACAGCGGCAGCATCACGGACGACATGAACAGCACGGTGATCAGCGGAATGCCACGCCAGAACTCGATGAAAGTCACCGACACGGCCTTGACCACCGGCATCTTCGAGCGCCGTCCCAGTGCGAGCAGGATGCCCAGCGGCAAGGCTGCGGCGATGCCTACGGTCGCAATGACCAAGGTCAGCATCAGGCCGCCCCATTGCGAGGTCGGCACCAGCGTCAGGCCGAAGCTGCCACCGTGCAGCAGCAGGTAGGCGAGGATCGGATACAGCACCAGATAACCAATACCGTAGGGCACCTTGCGCGGGAACCGGCGGATGAACAGCGGTGCGGCGGCGATCACGCCCAGCCACACGGTCAGGTCGACCCGCCAGCGCAACTGGCTCGGGTAATAGCCGTACATGAACTGGCCGATGCGTTGCTGGATGAACACCCAGCATGCGCCGTCCTTGGTGCAGTCCGCGCGGGTCGTGCCCGTCCAGTTGGCGTCCAGGAACGCCCACTGCAGCAGTGCCGGCACGATCAGCCAGATCAGGTAGATCGCGAACAGGGTCAACAGCGTGTTGATCCAGCTGGAGAACAGGTTGGCGCGCATCCACGCCAGCACGCCGACGGTCTTCACCGGTGGCGGCATATCGGGTTTGAAAACATGGGAAGTCATGCGCCTGTCCTCACCGCTCGATCAGCGCAATGCGCTTGTTGTACCAGTTCATCAGCAACGAGATGCTGATGCTGATCGTCAGATACACAGCCATGGTGATCGCCATGACCTCGACCGACTGGCCGGTCTGGTTCAGCACCGTGCCGGCAAACAGCGACACCAATTCCGGATAGCCGATGACCGCCGCGAGCGACGAGTTCTTCGTCAGGTTCAGGTATTGGCTGGTCAGCGGCGGAATGATCACCCGCATCGCCTGCGGAATGATGACCTTGCGCAAGGTCGGCCCTTCGCGCAGCCCCAGCGAACGGGCCGCTTCGGTCTGGCCATGGCTGACCGAGCGGATACCCGCGCGCACGATTTCGGCGATGAAGGCGGCGGTGTAGATCGACAGTGCCAGGGTCAGCGCGAGGAATTCGGGAATCAGCACCCAGCCGCCGACGAAGTTGAAACCTTTGAGCTGCGGCACTTCCCACTGCAATGGGTTGCCAAACAGCAGCGCGCTGATACCGGGAATGCCAACGAGCAGCGCCAGCCCTACCCAGAACTTGTGGAGCGGCTGGCCGGTTTCATCGAAGCGTTTGTTGGCGTAGCGCACCATCAGGGCAGTGGCCACGACCGCCAGCAGCACCGCCACGACGAACGGCCAGAACCCTTCGCCGATGGAGGCTCCGGGCATGTTCACGCCACGGCTGCTGATGAAGAACAGGTCATCGATGTTGATGCTGCCGCGTGGCCCCGGCAGGGCGGTGAATACCGCGAAGTACCAGAACAGGATCTGCAGCAGCGGTGGAATGTTACGGAAGGTCTCGACGTAAACGGCCGCCAGCTTGCTGATCACCCAGTTCGAGGATAACCGGGCAACGCCGACGACGAAGCCAAGCACGGTGGCGATGATGATGCCGATGACGCTTGCCAGCAGGGTATTGAGCAGGCCAACCAGCAACACCCGTGCATAGGTGTCGGCTTCGGTGTAGTCGATCAGGTGCTGGGCGATGCCGAAACCGGCACTGCGCTCGAGAAAGTCGAAGCCCGAGGTGATCCCTCGGTGCTGCATGTTGGTCTGGGTGTTGTGGATGAGGTACCAGCCCAGGCCGATCACGGCCACGACCGTGAGGATCTGGAACAGCCACGCGCGCACACGTGGATCGCTCAGGGATAACCCTTTCCGTGCGCCGATATGATTTTGCATGAAATGCCCCGAAAAGAAGGGAGTCGAACGACCCGCGACGGCCGGATGCCGTCGCGGGGGGCAGCCATCAGCGCACAGGCGGTGCGTACTGGATGCCGCCGTTGTTCCACAGGGCATTCAAGCCGCGGTCGATTTCCAGCGGGGTGCTCTTGCCCAGGTTCTTCTCGAATACTTCACCGTAGTTGCCGACTTGCTTGACGATCTGCACTACCCAGTCCTTGGGCAGTTTCAGGTCCTTGCCGTACTCGCCGTCGGCACCCAGCAGGCGGGCGACGTCAGGGTTCTTGGTGGATTTGGCTTCGGCCTCGACGTTCTTCGAGGTCACGCCTGCTTCTTCGGCGTTGAGCATGGCGTAGAGGGTCCACTTGACGATGCTGAACCACTCCTCGTCGCCTTTACGCACGACCGGGCCCAGGGGCTCCTTGGAGATGGTTTCCGGCAGCACCACGTACTCGGTGGGAGCCGCCAGCTTGGAGCGCTGTGCGTAGAGCTGCGACTTGTCGGACGTCAGCACGTCGCAACGGCCGGACTCCAGCGACTTGGCGCTCTCGTCGGAGGTGTCGAAGGTGATCGGGGTGTATTTCAGGCCATTGGCGCGGAAGTAGTCGGAGACGTTCAGCTCGGTGGTGGTACCGGCCTGGATGCAGATGGTCGCGCCATCGAGCTCCTTGGCGCTGGAAACGCCCAGTTTCTTGTTCACCAGGAAGCCCACGCCGTCATAGTAGGTGACACCGGCGAACACCAGGCCCATGCCAGCGTCACGCGAGCTGGTCCAGGTGGTGTTGCGCGACAGTACGTCGACTTCGCCGGACTGCAGCGCGGTGAAGCGCTCCTTGGCGTTGAGCTGGCTGAACTTGACCTTGGTGGCGTCGCCGAACACGGCGGCAGCCACGGCGCGGCAGACGTCGGCGTCGATGCCGACGATCTTGCCTTGGGCGTCAGGAACGGAGAAGCCCGGGAGGCCGTCGCTCACGCCACACTGGACGAAGCCCTTCTTCTTTACCGCATCGAGCGTGGCGCCAGCCTGGGCGGCGCCCACGGTGCCCAGGGTGGCGGCAGCGGTCAGGACTGCCAGCGTGGTTTTCAACATCTTCATCAACAACCTCCAAATGCTCTTGTTGTACCGAGCCGGAATTGCACCGCACCCTTATGAGGCGCATCCGACCCTTGTTGGCTTGTTTTTGGGTCAATTGGCGCAATGGGCTGTTCTGTGACAGCCTTCCATCCACGTGGGCGGGTGTTACCGTTCAGGTCCCCGTCCATCGCATCGGTACGAACGTAGCAAAGCGCGTACCATAGTTGCCGCCTTAAGCGTTTAAGCATGCGTCAAGGGGGTAAAGTTGTAGAGTTGCGACATCTTTTTATGGCACTAACCACCAGCGCCTTCTTTTTACGCACTCAATAAGTTCTTACGCACTTTTTCGGAGCAGTCATGACCAACCCGCTGATTCTCGAACCCCAGAAGACCGCCGACGCCTGTGTGATCTGGTTGCACGGCCTGGGGGCCGACCGTTACGACTTCCTACCGGTGGCCGAATTCATGCAGGAACGTCTGCAAAGCACCCGTTTCATCATGCCCCAGGCGCCGACCCGCCCAGTCACCATCAACGGCGGCTATGCCATGCCGAGCTGGTACGACATCAAGGCCATGACCCCGGCCCGGGCCATCGACGAGGCGCAACTTGAAGAATCGGCCGATCAGGTCATCGAGCTGATCAAGGCCGAGCAGGCCAAGGGCATCAACCTGTCGAGGATCATCCTCGCTGGATTTTCCCAGGGCGGCGCCGTGGTGCTGCATACCGCCTATATAAAGTGGCAGGAAGCGCTCGGCGGGGTGATCGCCCTGTCCACCTACGCCCCGACCTTCAACGAAAGCCACCAGCTCAGCGCTTGCCAGCAACGTACCCCGGCCCTGTGCCTGCACGGTGTGCATGACCCGGTGGTGATCCCGTCGATGGGCCGCACGGCCTTCGAGTACCTGAACACCTGGGGCGTGGCCGCGCGCTGGCACGAATACCCCATGGAACACGAGGTGGTGGTCGAGGAGCTGAGCGATATCCACGACTGGCTGGCCAAGCACCTGCTGTAAATCGACGTGCGCCTGTAGCCGTCGGCGCATTGGACTACACCCGGTACTACGCCGAGCCTGGATCTTGCATTACACTGCCCGGCGTACATTCCTTAACCAGTTGACGAGACGACCGTGCTCAAGGCACTCAAGAAAATATTCGGCAAGGGAGACGCCGCCCCACAGGCCGTCGCGCCCGCTGCCCCCGTGATTGCACCCACGCCTCAGCCTGCACCGGCCCGGCCCCCGAAACCGCCAAGAGCGAAGTCTGCGCCGCGCAGCCAGCCCGAACCTGTGGCCAAGGCTGAAGCCGCGCCTGTCGAGCCGCCCCGGGAAAAACCCCGCCGTGAGCGCAAACCCAAGCCCCAGGCCAGCCTGTGGAAGCCCGAGGACTTCGTGATCGAGCCTCAGGAAGGCAAGACCCGCTTCCACGACTTCAAGCTCTCCAACGAGCTGATGCATGCCATCCACGACCTGGGCTTCCCCTACTGCACGCCGATCCAGGCCCAGGTCCTGGGTTACACCCTGCGTGGCCAGGATGCCATCGGCCGGGCCCAGACCGGCACCGGCAAGACGGCGGCGTTCCTGATCTCGATCATCTCGCAGTTGCAGCAGACCCCGCCGCCCAAGGAACGCTACATGGGCGAGCCGCGTGCCCTGATCATCGCCCCGACCCGCGAACTGGTGGTGCAGATCGCCAAGGACGCCGAGGCCCTGACCAAGTACAGCGGGCTGAACGTGATGAGCTTCGTCGGCGGCATGGAGTACGACAAGCAGCTCAAGGCCCTGGAAAAGCGCTACTGCGACATCCTGGTCGCCACCCCGGGCCGCCTGCTGGACTTCCAGCAACGCGGCGAAGTGCACCTGGACATGGTCGAGGTGATGGTGCTGGACGAAGCCGACCGCATGCTCGACATGGGTTTCATCCCGCAGGTACGCCAGATCATCCGCCAGACCCCGCCCAAGAGCGAACGCCAGACCCTGCTGTTCTCCGCCACCTTCACCGACGACGTCATGAACCTGGCCAAGCAGTGGACCACTGATCCGGCCATCGTCGAGATCGAGCCGGAGAACGTCGCCAGCGAGACGGTCGAGCAGCACGTCTATGCCGTGGCGGGCAGCGACAAGTACAAGCTGCTGTACAACCTGGTCACGCAGAACAAGTGGGAACGGGTGATGGTCTTCGCCAATCGCAAGGACGAGGTGCGGCGCATCGAGGAGAAGCTGGTGCGCGACGGCATCAATGCCGCCCAACTGTCGGGCGATGTGCCGCAGCACAAGCGCATCCGTACCCTGGAAAACTTCCGCGAAGGGCGCATCACCGTGCTGGTGGCCACCGACGTGGCCGGGCGCGGGATCCATATCGACGGTATCAGCCACGTGATCAACTTCACCCTGCCGGAAGACCCGGACGACTACGTGCACCGCATCGGCCGTACCGGCCGTGCAGGCACCAGTGGTGTGTCGATCAGTTTTGCCGGCGAGGATGACTCCTACCAGTTGCCGGCGATCGAGGAACTGCTGGGGCGCAAGATCAAGTGCGAGATGCCGCCGGATGAATTGCTCACGCCAGTGCCGCGCAAGCATCACTGATCGGTACTGGATTCTTCACGGGCAAGTCGGATCGCCGCACCTCCGCTCCCACAGGTAATGTGCTGGACCTGAGGGCAGCGGGTACCTGTAGGCGCCGACTTGCCCGCGAACCGGGGCAACGCCCCGGCCATCAGGCAGAGGTTCTACCAGCGCCCGGCAGCATCCTGGTCACTCTGCCTGCCTTCGACCCACCTCGGCCCTTCCTGAGTGTTCTCCTTCTTCCAGAACGGCGCCCGGGTCTTGAGATAGTCCATGATGAAGTTGCAGGCATCGAACGCGGCCTGCCGATGGGCACTGGCGACACCCACGAACACGATCGGCTCGCCCGGCTCCAGCGCACCGATGCGGTGCAGCACCTCGACCTTGAGCAACGGCCAGCGCTGCTCGGCCTCGACCACGATCTTGGCCAGGGCCTTCTCGGTCATGCCTGGGTAGTGCTCGAGAAACATCCCCGCCACTTCGCGACCGTCGTTGAAGTCGCGCACATAACCGACGAACCCGACCACCGCGCCCACGCCAACATTGGCAGCGTGCATGGCATTGACCTCGGCACCAGCGTCGAACGCCGCCTGCTGTACCCGTACGCCCATGCTCAACCTCCGGTCACCGGCGGGAAGAAGGCAAGCTCATCGCCGTCCTCGACCGGCTCATCGAGCCTGCACAGCTCCTCGTTACGCGCGCACATCAGGTTCTGCTCGGCCAGCACGGCGTAAACGCCGCCTCTGGCAACCAGCGCCTGGCGCACGTCGTCGAGCACCTTGAAATCCCCTTCCAGACGCTCGGCATCAACGCCAAGCAGCTCACGGTAACGGGCGAAATAGAGGGCCTTGATCTTCATCACCCCTCCACCTTGTAGTGGCCGCTCTTGCCGCCGAGCTTCTCCAGCAGGCGCACCTGCTCGATGACCATGCCCTTGTCCACGGCCTTGCACATGTCGTAGATCGTCAGCGCCGCGACGCTGGCGGCGGTCAGGGCCTCCATCTCGACACCGGTCTGCCCGGCCAGCTTGCAACGGGCAACGATATGCACCACATCTTCGCCTTCGGCAGCCAGCTCGACCTTGACGCTGGTGAGCATCAGCGGATGGCACAGCGGGATCAGGTCGCTGGTCTTCTTCGCCGCCTGGATACCTGCGATGCGCGCCACGGCGAACACATCGCCCTTGGGATGCTCGCCGTCGACGATCATCCGCAAGGTCTGCGGCAACATGCGCACCCGTGCCTCGGCGATCGCCTCGCGCGCAGTCACGGCTTTTTCAGTGACGTCGACCATGTTGGCACGCCCCTGGGAATCGAGATGAGTCAGCACTGCTCTGCTCCTGTGAAGGGAAAGCAGAGTGTAAACCTGTGGGTCAGCTTTGCGCAGGGGAATGTGTCGGCAGGCTCGGCCTCATAACAGGGCTCGCCCGCCCCCACAACCGTGTGGGAGCGGGCGAGCCTGCGTAATGAGCGATCCGGGTCTACAGATGCGACTCGGCGTACTCGGCCAGTACCGAACGCGGCACACCCTGCAGGGTGATGTGCACGCCATGGGGGAAGTCCTTGAAGCGCTCGGTCAGGTAGGTCAGGCCCGAGCTGGTCGCGGACAGGTAGGGGGTGTCGATCTGCGCCAGGTTGCCCAGGCAGACCACCTTGGAGCCAGAGCCTGCACGGGTGATGATGGTCTTCATCTGGTGCGGGGTGAGGTTCTGGCATTCGTCGATCAGGATCAGGCTCTGCTGGAAGCTGCGGCCACGGATGTAGTTCAGCGACTTGAACTGCAGCGGGACCCGTTCGAGGATGTATTCGACACTGCCATGGGTGCTTTCGTCATCCATGTGCAACGCCTCGAGGTTGTCGGTGATGGCGCCCAGCCAGGGCTCCATTTTTTCCGCCTCGGTGCCCGGCAGGAAGCCGATCTCCTGGTCCAGCCCCTGCACGCTGCGGGTGGCGATGATACGCCGGTAGCGCTTGCTGACCATGGTCTGCTCGATGGCTGCAGCCAGTGCCAGGATGGTTTTGCCCGAGCCGGCCGCGCCGGTGAGATTGACCAGGTGGATGTCCGGGTCGAGCAGGGCGAACAGCGCCAGGCTCTGGTGGATGTCGCGGGGCTTGAGGCCCCAGGCTTCCTGATGCAGCAGCGGCTCCTGGTGCAGGTCGAGCAATAGCAGCTCGTTCTCGCGAATGCCCTTGATCCAGCCGACGAAGCCTTGCTCGTCGATGATGAACTCATTGACGTGCACAGCCGGCAAGTTGTCGATCAGTTGTACGCGATGCCAGGTGCGGCCCCGTTCCTGGCGGGTGTCGACCTTGCTGACCCGGTCCCAGAAGGAGCCGGTGACCGAGTGGTAGCCCTTCGAGAGCAGGGACACATCGTCGACCAATTGGTCGGTGCTGTAGTCCTCGGCGGCGATGCCACAGGCGCGCGCCTTCAGGCGCATGTTGATGTCTTTGGTGACCAGCACCACGTCCAGGTCAGCCCGCCTGGCACGCAGCTCCAGCAGCTGGTTGATGATGATGTTGTCGTTGAGGTTTTCCGGCAGCAGCCGGTTCGGTTCGTTGCGCGGGCTCATCAGGATCGACAGGAAGCCCTTCGGCCCGCCCTTGCCACGCTGGATCGGCACCCCTTGCTCGACATCGTTGGGCGATGCATCACCGAGGGTCTGGTCGATCAGGCGAATGGCCTGGCGACATTCGGCGGCGATGGTCTGTTTACCGGTCTTGAGCTTGTCGAGTTCCTCCAGCACCGTCATCGGTATGGCGACGTGGTGCTCCTCGAAGTTGAGCAAAGCGTTGGGATCGTGAATCAGGACGTTGGTATCGAGCACATACAGGATTGGCTGGGTGGAGGAAGGGTTGCGTCCTTGGTCATCCATACTCGGTCACCTTATGTGAAAGCAGGACGGCACAGCTTGGCTGCACCGCAGAGTGACCGCCGTTCTCCCCGTATCCGCGTCGTTACGGGCGGGGAGCGCACCTGGCAAAGGAGGGCCTGGATGACGCCACCTGTGCTGCAGGAATCGGCTGTCTGATTCCTTCATACCGCAAAAGGCGTGACGGAAAAAAGACTTTTTACGCTCCGGTGAAGTTTATTTTGCCGAATGACGAACCGCGCTTGGCGATAAGGTGACGGGGGACTACAGTCAATGTTGGACCCTGGATTTTGCCTAGCGCAGATGCGCGTACTCCATGCAATCCTCCCACCCGATCCCGCTCTGCGCCGTGTGCTGCAACAGCCATTCCAGCGCCGGCTGTGCCTTGGGCAAGGTATCGTGGAACTGGATCACACCCTTGCGCCATAGCAGCATCAAGGTCATCACCCGCTGGGCCGACTGCTCGGCATCCAGCGCGCTGTCGTCCTGGGCGTCGATATCCCACAGTGACACCTGCAGCCCTTGCGCCGTCATGAACGCCTCGCCGTCGGCGCGCCGCTGCCCATAGGGTGGGCGGAACAGCGGCACGTACTGCTCGGGCATCAGCCCCTGCACCTGCGCCTGGCTGCGCCGCAGGGAATCCTGCCAGCCCTGCCATTGGGCGTGGGAGCGGTACTCCCAGCCCTGAATCCCCACGCACTGTCCAGCGTAGAGCGCCGCGACATTGGCCCCCTGGGCCATGTCGCGGCGCTGCTGCACACGGTTGCCCAGCACGAAGAACACTGCGCCCAGCTTTTGCCGGCGCAGGTAATCGCTGAGCAGGTCCGTGTTGCTGCCGACCGGGCCGGGGCCGCCGACGAACGTCAGCAGGAACATCCGGTCGTTGAGTTCATCGCCACTGCGCTCGCCATTCGACAGCCGCTCGATCTCGCTGCTGGTCTGTGGAAACAAGGCCGCCTTACGCAATTGCTCGTCAAGGTAACGGACGTTGAACTGATGGCTAGGCTCGACCCATTCTTTGTAGAATTTGCCGACATCTGTAGCGAACGTAGCCGAACGCGTACGCAAATCAGCCATCGAATCCAGCGGATAGCAGAACGATGCATCCTGCTCGCAACTAAGCTGGGCCTGCTGGAAGTTTTCCCACAACCGCTGCCACATGCGCGCCCGCACCGAACGGATCACCGCCAGGTTGATCTGCCGCAGCCCCAGGCGCGCCGCCAGGGCGCGCTCATCGAGCATCTCGCTTTCGTGCAGCACCTGGGCGAAGGAGAGGATCTGCGCGCGCGATGCCACGTCGAACAGCACCGGGCTGTCGAGTTGCTCGGGCCAATGGCTGCGGTCGAAGCTGACGGAATTGGCTGGAGCGGCCTGCACAGCCAGGCTGAACAACCCGGCCAGCACGGCGAAGGCAATGCGCACGATCGGTTCTCCCTAAACGGATGATGCGCACTATAGCGCCTGCCCGGGCGATGGTCTGTGACTATCGTCACCATAGTTTGGCGTTGCCCTGCTGGCCCCGTAGAATCGTCGCCGACGATTTCAGGAGCCGACCCATGCTGACGGTGATTTCCCCCGCCAAGACCCTCGACTACGACACCCCACCGGTAACCCAGCGCCATACCCTGCCGCAGTACCTGGACGATTCGCAGACGTTGATCACCCAACTGCGCGAGCTGTCGCCAGCGCAGATCGCCGAGCTGATGCACCTGTCCGACAAGCTTGCCGGCCTCAATGCCGCGCGCTTCGGCAGCTGGACCCCAGACTTCACCCCCGCCAACGCCAAGCAGGCGCTGCTGGCGTTCAAGGGCGACGTATACACAGGTCTGGATGCCGAAACCCTTGGCGAGGACGACTTCAGCTATGCCCAGCAACACCTGCGCATGCTCTCGGGCCTCTATGGCCTGCTGCGGCCGCTGGACCTGATGCAGCCCTACCGCCTGGAAATGGGCACCAAGCTCGCGAACGTACGCGGCAAGGACCTCTACGCCTTCTGGGGCACGCGCATCAGCGAGTGGCTGAACCAGGCCCTGGCCGAACAAGGCGATGACCTGCTGCTGAACCTGGCCAGCAACGAGTACTTCAGCGCCGTGAAGAAGAATGCGCTGAATGCTCGCGTGATCAACGTCGACTTCAAGGACTTGAAGAACGGCCAGTACAAGATCATCAGCTTCTACGCCAAGAAGGCGCGTGGCCTGATGAGCCGCTTCGTGATCCAGGAGCGCATCAACGATCCCGAGCAGCTCAAGCGCTTCGACGTGCAAGGCTACTACTACAGCGCCGAACAATCGAAGCCCGACCACCTGGTGTTCCTGCGCGATCACCCAGCGGACTAGCCCTGCTTCCCAGTCTTGCAGGAGCACCCCAACCAGCGCGCTCCTGCAATCCCCGCCTCAAAAAAGCCAAATTACCGGCGCCAAAAAACAGGCAAGGCTGAGCTTATCGCCAAACGCCATAAGACCGTTCGTAGTTTTTTGACGAATTTTGAAAAAATTTTTCCGATACTGGCATATAACCATCTCATCTTGATTCCGCCCTTTATATATAGGGGCGAAACCCATCCGTGCTATCAGAATGAAAGTATTTCTCACTGAAAAAATATTTAGAAATCTTTCATCTGCCCTGAACGCACCTCGGAACTTCTCCCTTCGCAGATCGCTCATAGCACCCGTAACGAATCACGAGCGTGCAACGTGAGAGATGACTTACAGAGGACAAGTGGCAGGTACTCACTACCTGCACTGATAACTTCGACTACCGCTTCGGTATAACCAAGCGGTCTGTTAAAGCAGGAGAGCCGCGCCCCTTACTAATCGTCCTAGTGGTTGATTTCAAAGGATTTATTCACTTGAAAGAACAAGCACAGCAGCGCACCCGATAACGCGTTGCAATAAAGACGGCTGCATCTCAGGGCACGCCTTTTTATAACTGGCCTTTTACTGCCAACTTTGAGCGCAGCACTGTTTGCGCTCCGGATTCATTCATGCCTGCGTTCGGTGAAGTGTCAATTCGCCATGGATCCGTGCGCCCGTAAAAGCAGGTCAATCAACCCGGTCCGGTTCTTCGAAAGAGCCGGCGTGATAAACACACGAGGTGAATACGATGCGTATCAGCATCTTTGGTTTGGGTTACGTGGGTGCCGTCTGTGCAGGTTGCCTGTCGGCAAGGGGCCATGAAGTGATTGGTGTGGATGTGTCCACCACCAAGATCGACCTCATCAACCAGGGCAAGTCGCCGATCGTCGAGCCGGGTCTGGAGCAACTCCTGCAGCAAGGCATCGCCAATGGTCGCCTGCGTGGCACCACCGACTTCGCCGAGGCGATCCGCGCCAGCGACGTGTCGATGATCTGTGTCGGCACCCCGAGCAAGAAGAACGGCGACCTGGGCCTGGAATACATCGAATCGGTGTGCCGCGAGATTGGCTACGTGCTGCGCGACACCACCCGCCGCCACACCATCGTGGTACGCAGCACCGTGCTGCCAGGCACCGTGAAGAACGTGGTGATCCCGATCCTCGAAGACTGCTCGGGCAAGAAGGCCGGCGTCGATTTCGGCGTGGCGGTCAACCCCGAGTTCCTGCGCGAAAGTACCGCGATCAAGGACTACGACCAGCCTCCGATGACCGTCATCGGCGAACTGGACAGCGCCAGCGGCGACGTGCTGCAGGCGATCTACGAAGAGCTCGACGCGCCGATCATCCGCAAGCCGATCGAAGTGGCCGAGATGATCAAGTACACCTGCAACGTCTGGCACGCCACCAAGGTGACCTTCGCCAACGAGATCGGCAACATCGCCAAGGCGGTCGGCGTCGATGGTCGCGAAGTGATGGACGTGGTCTGCCAGGACAAGGCCCTGAACCTGTCGCAGTACTACATGCGCCCTGGCTTCGCCTTCGGCGGTTCGTGCCTGCCCAAGGACGTGCGCGCCCTCACCTACCGCGCTGCCAGCCTGGATGTGAAGGCGCCGCTGCTCGACTCGCTGATGCGCAGCAACGAGTCGCAGGTGCAGAACGCCTTCGACATCATCGAAAGCCATGACAAGCGCAAGATCGCCCTGCTCGGCCTGAGCTTCAAGGCCGGCACCGACGACCTGCGCGAAAGCCCACTGGTGGAACTGGCCGAGCGCCTGATCGGCAAGGGCTACGAGCTGAACATCTACGACCAGAACGTCGAGTACGCCCGTGTCCACGGCGCCAACAAGGACTACATCGAGTCGAAGATCCCGCATGTCTCGTCGCTGCTCAACGCCGACTTCCAGCAGGTGGTCGATGGCGCCGACATCATCATCCTCGGCAACCGCGACGAGCAGTTCCGCGCCCTTGCCCAGCAGGCACCGGAAGGCAAGCAGGTGATCGATCTGGTCGGCTTCATGAGCAAGCCCACCAGCACCCTCACCCGCACCGAAGGCATCTGCTGGTAAGCCAGCCCGACGCGGGGCCGGTCGGCCCCGCATTCTCCTGATTCTCGCGACGGATGCTGAACATGCAAAGGCTCCAGACAGTGCTGTTGCAGTGCGCCGGATGGCTGCTCTACATGAGCCTGCTCATGCTGATCGCCCTGGCCCTGCCCAGCGATATCTTCGATTCGCAGTCGAAGCACTTCATCTTCCTGGTCGGCGCAGTCGGCATCTGGCGCTACTCCATGGGCGCCACCCATTTCATCCGCGGCATGATCTTCCTGTACCTGGTCTACCCCTACCTGCGCCGCAAAGTGCAGAAGCTGGGCAAGGCAGCCGAACCGTCTCATGTGTACCTGATGGTCACCAGCTTTCGCATCGATGCGCTGACCACCGCCCAGGTGTACAGCTCGGTGATCCGCGAAGCGATCGAATGCGGCTATCCGACCACCGTGGTCTGCTCGCTGGTGGAGAAGTCCGACGAGCTGCTGGTCAAGAGCCTGTGGGCCAAGTACAACCCGCCCGAGCACGTCGCCCTGGACTTCGTGCGCATCGCCGGTACCGGCAAGCGCGACGGCCTGGCCTACGGTTTTCGTGCCATCTCGCGGATGCTGCCAGACGAAAACGCCGTGGTTGCGGTGATCGACGGCGACACCGTGCTGGCCGAAGGCGTAGTTCGCAAGACCGTGCCCTGGTTCAAGCTCTACCCCAATGTCGGTGGCCTGACCACCAACGAATTCTGCGAAGTGCGCGGCGGCTACATCATGAGCGAGTGGCACAAGCTGCGCTTCGCCCAGCGCCACATCAACATGTGCTCGATGGCGCTGTCCAAGCGCGTGCTGACCATGACCGGGCGCATGTCGATGTTCCGCGCAAGCGTGGTCACCAACCCCGAGTTCATCGCCGACGTCGAAAGCGACTCGCTGATGCACTGGCGCCTGGGCCGCTTCAAGTTCCTCACCGGCGACGACAAGTCGAGCTGGTTCAGCCTGATGCGCCTGGGCTACGACACCTTCTACGTGCCGGACGCGGCGATCAACACGGTCGAGCATCCGCCGGAGAAGAGCTTCGTCAAGGCCAGCCGCAAGCTGATGTACCGCTGGTATGGCAACAACCTGCGGCAGAACTCCCGTGCCCTGGGCCTGGGCCTCAAGCGCCTGGGGCTGTTCACCAGCATCGTGCTGCTCGACCAGCGCGTGTCGATGTGGACCAGCCTGCTGGGCCTGACCGTGGCGGTGATCGCCAGCTTCAAGTTCGGCCTGCAGTTCCTGCTGGTGTACCTGCTGTGGATCGGCATCACCCGCCTGATCCTCACCATCATGCTGCTGTGCTCGGGCCACAGTGTCGGCCCGGCCTATCCGCTGATCCTCTATTACAACCAGATCGTCGGCGCGCTGATGAAGATCTACGTGTTCTTCCGCCTCGACAAGCAGTCCTGGACCCGCCAGCCGACTGCCCTGAAACGTGACCTCGCCAGCTTTCAACAATGGTTCAACACCTGGTCCTCTCGGACCATGACCTTCTCGGCCGCCAGCATCTTCGTCGCTGTGCTGTTCATGGTCGTGTGAGCCCAACCCGGATCGATCCAACAGGAACAAATCGCCATGAATACCGCCGTGAACGTCAACGTCGTGCATGAGTCCGAAGCCCAGCGCCAGCACGCCCGGGTGCGCATCCCGGCCAAGCTGCGCTACCTGGACAGCGAGCGCCAGCCGCAGGATGTGAAGGTCGACGACCTCTCCGCCGGTGGTCTGTCGTTCCATGCCAAAAAAGCCCTCCCGGTCGGTGATGTCGTGCGTGGTCGCCTACAGTTCGTGGTCGACAACCTGGGGCTGTCGATGGACATCGAGTTCCTGGTGCGCTCGAGCGATCCACAAAGCGGCCGCACCGGTGTCGAATTCCAGAACCTGGAACCGCGCGATATCGCCACCCTGCGCCACATCATCACCTCCCACCTGTCCGGCGAGCTGATCAGCGTCGGTGATGTGCTCAGTACCCTGCAGCGCGACAACTTCACCAAGGCGCGCAAGCAGAAGGACGCAGGCTCCGGCCTTTCGGCCTTCGGTCGCCTGCGTGCCGTCACCGTCACCCTGGGCGTGTTCGTGGTCGGCATCGCCGCCTTCGGTTTCGTCGCCAAATCGCTGTACGGTCTGTACTTCGTCAGCCACGCCGAGGCCGGTGTGGTCGCAGTACCGACCACCAACGTCACCATGCCCCGCGACGGCAGCATGCAGAGCCTGGTGGAAAACGGTGCGCAGGTGGTCAAGGGCGCGCCGCTGGCAACCTTCAACACCAGCATGCTCGACCTACTCAAGGGCCATCTGGACGACTCGCAACTGGAGCCAGCCAAGGTCGAGGAACTGTTCGGCAAGCAACTTTCCGGCACCCTCACCAGCCCCTGTGATTGCGTGGTCGCCCGCCAGCTGGTGGATGACGGCCAGTACGCCAGCAAGGGCCAGGTGGTCTACCAGTTGATCCCGCGCACCACCAACCCGATGGTCGAGGCGCGCTTCAGCTATCGCCAGTTCGACGAGGTCAAGCCGGGCACCCGGGTCAACTTCCAGATCGCCGGCGAAGACGAGGTGCGCACCGGTGTGATAGTCGGCAGCGCCAGCCTGGACAACGACAACCTGGCTTCGGACATTCGCGTGCAGATCAAGCCAGACGAGTCGCTGCCTGCAGAGCTGGCCGGCCGCCCGGCTTCGGTGAACAGCGACCGCGGTCCCTCGCTGAACTGGCTGATCGACAAGGCCGTGGCCCGCGGGCTCTGAGGGGGACAGGACGATGACGCCGAACAATTATCCCTGCGTCCCCGTGGGAGCGGACTTGCCCGCGAAGGGGCCAGCAGGCACACCTTCATCGCACGTCCCGGCCATTCGCGGGCAAGCCCGCTCCCACAGGGCTCTCGGGCTCTGCGTCCTGGCCATTACCCTGGCCGGCTGCGTCGGTTTGCCTGACCAGCGCCTGGCCAACGAGGCCCTGAAGCGCGGCGACACCGCCACCGCCGAGGCCAACTACAAGGCACTTGCCGACCTGGGCTACAGCGACGCACAGGTCGGCCTGGCCGACATTCAGGTTGGCACCCGCGACCCGGCCCAGCTCAAGCAGGCCGAAGCCACCTACCGCGCCGCAGCCGCTACCTCACCACGTGCCCAGGCACGCCTGGGCCGCCTGCTGGTGGCCAAGCCCGACAGCACCCAGGCCGAACGCGAAGAGGCCGAAACCCTGCTCAAGCTCGCGGCCAGGCAAGGTGAGGGCAACACCCTGATCCCGCTGGCGATGCTCTACCTGCAATACCCGCAGAGCTTCCCGAACATCAACGCCCAGCAGCAGATCGACCAGTGGCGCGCCGCCGGCAACCCCGAGGCGGGCCTGGCCCAGGTGCTGCTGTACCGCACCCAAGGCACCTACGACCAGCACCTGGCCGAGGTGGAGAAGATCTGCAAGGCCGCGCTGAACAGCACCGACATCTGCTACGTGGAGTTGGCCACCGTCTACCAGAAACGCGCCCAACCCGACCAGCAGGCCGCCCTGCTCGACCAGCTCAAGGCCGCCTATGCCCGCAATGCGGTGCCTGCCACACGGGTCGACAGCGTCGCCCGCGTGCTCGCCGACCGGAGCCTCGGCCAGACCGACGAGAAGACCGCCAAGGACCTGCTCGAACACGTCGCCCCGGCCAACCCGGCATCCTGGGTCAGCCTTGCGCAACTGCTCTACGACTTCCCCGAACTGGGCGACACCGACCAGCTGATGGCCTACATCGACAAGGGCCGCGAAGCCGAGCAGCCCCGCGCCGAACTGTTGCTGGGCCGCCTCTACTACGAAGGCAAGACCGTCCCGGCCGATGCCGTGAAGGCCGAGCAACACCTGCAGGCCGCCGCCGACGCCGGCGAAATCAGCGCCCACTACTACCTCGGCCAGCTCTACCGCCGCGGCTACCTGGGCCATGTCGAGCCGCAGAAAGCGGTGGACCACCTGCTCAGTGCCGCCCGTGGCGGCCAGCTCAGTGCCGACTACGCCCTGGCCCAGCTCTACAGCGAAGGCCACGGCATCCGCCAGAACACCGGCAACGCCTGGGTATTCGCCCAGCTTGCCCAGGCCAACCCGACGCCGCAGTCCAGCGAACTGCTGCAGCAACTCGACCAGCAACTCACGCCCGACCAGCGCAGCCAGGCCCAGCGCCTGCTGGAGCAGGAGAAGAAGGCGCGTGCCGGGATGCTCCAGGCCAGCAACAGCCCGCTGGCCCTGGACGCCCTGCAAGACGAGAAAGACGTAGACGCCGAGGACTCGCTATGACGCTCAATCCCTTCGTGAAAGCCGGAATCGGCCTGAGCTTCGCCCTGCTGTGGTCGCTGCCGACCCTGGCCGCGGAAACCGCAGTGAAGAACTTCGGCCTGGACGTGAAGATCACCGGCCAGTCCGAGGACGACCGTGACCTGGGCACCCGCTCCGGCGGCGACGTCAACGGCCTGGGCCTGGACCTGCGTCCCTGGGTGTACGGCGAGCGCGGCAACTGGAGCGCCTTCGCCATGGGCCAGGCGGTGACTGCCACCGACATCATCGAGACCGACACCCTGCGCCAGAACGACGACGGCACCGCCGTCGACACCGGCGACGACAGCCGCAAGCCGGACAAGAGCTACCTGGCCCTGCGCGAATTCTGGATCGGCTACAGCGGTTTCACGCCCTACCCCGGCGAGCAACTGCGCTTCGGCCGCCAGCGCCTGCGCAGCGACGACGGCATGTGGCGCGACACCAACATCGAGGCGCTGAACTGGAGCTTCGACACCACCCTGCTCAAGGCCGACCTCGGTGTCGCCCAACGCTTCAGCGAATACCGCACCGACCTCACCGAGCTGGCCCCAGAAGACAAGGACCGCACGCACGTCTACGGCAACATCGCCACGCAGTGGACACCCGGCCACTGGGTCGGCCTGCGCGCCCACCATACCCATGACAGCGGCAGCCTGAAGAACCCCGGCGAGACCGTCGATGCCCTCGACAAGACCCGCACCGGCGACCTCACCTGGCTGGGCCTTGAGGCCAACAGCGACGCCTACAACTGGCGCAACGACCATACCGTCAACTACTGGGGCAGCGTCACCTGGCTGACCGGCAATCGCGACAGCCTCAGCAGCCAGCTGGTCGGCGAAGACCAGGTCGCCACCGGCAAACAGAGCGGCGACGTCAATGCCTGGGCCACCGACCTCGGTATCCGCCTGCGCCTCGACCCGCAGTGGCAGGTCGGCGCGGCCTACGCCCGTGGCAGCGGTGGTGGCGGCAGCGATGGCTCGAACAACTTCGAGCAGACCGGCCTTGAGAGCAACCGCTCCAACTTCACCGGCACCCGCTCGCGCGTGCACCGCTTCGGCGAGGCCTTCCGCGGCGAGCTGGGCAACCTGCAGGCCGCGACCCTGTTCGCCTCCTGGCAGCTGCGCGACGACTACGACGCAAGCTTCATCTACCACAAGTTCTGGCGCGTCGATGGCAACCAGAACATCGGCTCCAGCGGCATCAATGCGGTGGTCAACGACGATGGCATCAACCGTCCGCTGATCAACGGCGAGAAAGACCTGGGCCAGGAGATGGACGTGGTGGTCACCAAGTACTTCAAGCAGGGCCTGCTGCCCGCCTCGCTGAGCCAGTCGATCGACGAGCCGTCGGCCCTGGTACGCCTGCGCGCCGGTGTGTTCAAGCCCGGCGATGCCTATGGCAAGGAAGCGGACTCGTACATGCACCGCGCCTTCGTCGACGTGATCTGGCGCTTCTGAGGCCGGGAGAGGACCGTTATGAACCTGCACCCGAACCTCCGCCACAGCCTGCTCGCCAGCGCCCTGCTGCTGGCCAGCGGCATGGCCGCCGCGGCCCAGCCGGCGGTGATCGCCAAGGAGCTGCAACAGGCCAAGACCTACACCGTCGCCAGCGCGCCGATCGAGCCGCTGCAGATGGATCCGCCCAAGCTGCCCGACCTCTCCGGCTACACCGCGCAGGCCGTGCAACAGAAGATCGACCGCCGCCACAAGGGCAAGGTCAGCGTGCGCCGCATGCTCCAGGAAGAGTCGCTCAAGGAATTCATCGGCGGCGACAACAAGGCCGCCGAGTGGGTCCAGCGCCAGCACGGCATCCCCCAGGCGATCTTCGTCGATGACGGGCATGTCGACCTGGTCGAACTGAGCAAGAAGGTGCCCGCCCAGTACCTGCGCGAAACCTCGCCGGGCGTGTATCTGGCGCGCCTGCCGATCGTGGTCGGGCGCAAGGGCGTGCTGGAGATCGACGGCAAGGTCAAGGAGCTGCGCCTCTCCCAGGAGGGCGGCTCGTTCATCGTCAACGACGGCAAGCTGTTCGTCAGCGATACGCAGGTCACCGGCTGGCGCGAGCAGGCCAACGGCCCGGCGACTTTCCGCTCGCCCAAGGAATTCCGCCCGTTCCTGCTCAGCTGGGGCGGCACCGAGACGTACATCGTCAACAGCAAGATGGCCAGCTTCGGCTATGCCAAGTCCAAGTCGTATGGCGTGAGCATCTCGCAGTACACGCCGAACATGGCCAAGCAGATGGGCCGCCCTGAACCGACCGGCTGGATCATCGGCTCGGAGTTCAGCGACATGTGGTACGGCTTCTACTGCTACGAGACCAGCGACTTCGTGGTCAAGGACTCGACCTACCGCGACAACATCGTCTACGGCATCGACCCGCACGACCGCTCGCACCGCCTGATCATTGCCGGCAATACCGTGTACGGCACCAAGAAGAAGCACGGGATCATCGTCTCGCGTGAGGTCAACGACAGCTGGATCATCAACAACAAGAGCTACGACAACAAGCTCTCGGGCGTGGTGATCGACCGTAACAGCGTCAACAACCTGATCGCCTACAACGAGATCTACCGCAACCACACCGACGGCATCACCCTCTACGAGAGCGGCGACAACCTGATCTGGGGCAACAAGCTGATCAACAACCGTCGCCACGGCATCCGCGTACGCAACAGCGTGAACATCCGCCTGTACGAAAACATCGCCATGGCCAACGGCCTGGTCGGGGTGTACGGGCACATCAAGGACCTCTCTGACACCGACCGCGACATCGCCCTCGACCCGTTCGACACCAAGGTGTCGCTGATCGTGGTTGGCGGCGAGCTGGCGGCCAACGGTTCCGGGCCCTTGTCGATCGACTCGCCGCTGTCGGTGGAGCTGTACAAGGTCTCCATGCTCGCCCCGCGCAAATCCAGCGGCATCAGCCTCAACGGCGTGCTCGGCGAGCGCCAGGACGAAATCCTCGACCTGCTGGTGCGCCAGCAGAAGGCCGTGCTGATCGACCCGGTCGAACGCCAGACCGAAATGATCGATTAAGGAAGCCCAGACCATGACCCCACACCTGATGAAACTGCTCGGCCTGTCCGCCGCCCTCCTGGCCATCAGCCAGGGCGTGCGCGCCGACGACGTGCAGCCACCGAGCTTCAGCGCCGAGCCGTGCTGCCAGCTGTGCCCCGAGGCCCACGACGCCAGCCGCTACACCACCCGCTACCAGCAGAACTTCACCACCCTGGTGCAGGCCCAGGGCGACTGGCTGTTCCGTACCCGCGAAGACCTGCGCACCGAATTCGACACCACGCCCGGCGGCTACAAGCGTCTGCAGCAGGTGCACGATGCGTTCAAGAAACGCGGCGTAGAGCTGGTGGTGGTCTACCAGCCGACCCGTGGCCTGGTAAACCGCAACATGCTCAAGCCCGAGGAGAAGGCTGCCTTCGACTACCAGAAAGCCCTGCACAACTACCAGGCGATGCTGCAGCGCTTCGCCCGGATGGGCTACAACGTGCCCGACCTCTCGCCCCTGACCAACGAGCAGCTCGCCGCCGCCGACCAGGGCAAGGACTTCTACTTCCGCGGCGACCAGCACTGGACGCCCTACGGCGCCGAGCGCGCAGCGAAGATCGTGGCCGACACCGTGCACAAGATGCCGGCTTTCGAGGGTATTCCACGCAAGGAATTCGAAACCCGGAAATCCGGACGCATGGGCAAGACCGGCACCCTGCACAACGTCGCCGGACAACTGTGCGGCACCAGCTATGCGGTGCAGTACATGGACCAGTTCGCTACCGAACCCAAGGGTGGCGCCAGCGGCGGCGACGACCTGTTCGGCGATTCAGGCAACGCGCAGATCACCCTGGTCGGCACCAGCCACAGTGGCAAGAACTACAACTTCTCGGGCTTTCTGGAACAGTACATCGGCGCCGACGTACTCAACGTCGCCTTCCCCGGCGGTGGCCTGGAAGGCTCGATGATCCAGTACCTGGGCAGCGAGGAGTTCCACAAGAACCCGCCGAAGATCCTGATCTGGGAATTCTCGCCGCTGTACCGCCTGGACCAGGAAACCATCTGGCGGCAGATCCTCGGCCTGCTCGACGATGGCTGCGATGGCCGCCCGGCGCAAATGAGCGCCAGCACCACACTCAAGCCGGGCAAGAACGAGCTGATGGTCAACGGCAAGGGTGGCGTGATCAAGGACCTGGTCAACCGCAATCACCAGCTCGACATCCGTTTCGAGGACACCTCGGTCAAGGTGCTGCAGGCCACCCTCTGGTACCTGAACGGGCGCCACGAGGACATCAAGATCGAAAAACCCGAGACCTCCGACACCGACGGACGCTTCGTCTTCCAGATGCGCGAGGACGAAGACTGGGCCAGCCAGAACCTGCTGGCCCTGGAAGTCCAGGGCCCGGAAAACGGCACCCAGAAAGTCGAGGCCAAGCTCTGCAAACGCAACAACTTCGCCGGCAGCGCGCGCAACACCGCGCAAGCCGGCCAGTGAGGCGAACATGACGACATTGAAGCGAACCTTCAGCCCCGCCCTGCTCGCGCTGGCCTTGTTCGGCGGTGCCGCGCAGGCTGCGCTGGTGCCCCCGCAGGGTTACTACGAGGGCATCGAGAAACTCAAGACCAGCGACGGCAACTTCACTTGCGAAGCCGCGCCCAAGCCCTACACCGGCGCGCTGCAGTTTCGCAGCAAGTACGAGGGTTCGGACAAGGCTCGGGCAACGCTCAACGTCGCCTCTGAAAAAGCCTTCCGCGACTCCACCGCCGACATCACCACCCTGGAGAAGGGCGTCAGCAAGATGGTCGGCCAGTACATGCGCGACGGTCGCCCGGCCCAGCTCGATTGCGTGCTGACCTGGCTCGGCACCTGGGCGCGCGCCGATGCGCTGGAGTCCACCGATTTCAACCACACCGGCAAGTCCATGCGCAAATGGGCGCTGGGCAGCATGAGCGGCTCATGGCTGCGCTTGAAGTTCTCCAACTCCCAGCCACTGGCCGCGCACCAGGCCGAGGCCGAGCTGATCGAGAAGTGGCTCGCCAAGCTGGCGACACAGACCGTGCGCGACTGGAGCGACCTGCCGCTGGAGAAGATCAACAACCATAGCTACTGGGCGGCCTGGTCGGTGATGGCCACGGCAGTGGCCACCGACCGGCGCGACCTGTTCGACTGGGCAGTGAAGGAGTTCAAGGTCGGCGCCAACCAGATCGACGACCAAGGCTTCCTGCCCAACGAGATCAAACGTCGCCAGCGCGCGCTGGCCTACCACAACTACGCCCTGCCGCCGCTGGCGATGATCGCCAGCTTCGCCCAGGTCAATGGCGTGGACCTGCGCAAGGAAAACAACTTCGCCCTGCAGCGTCTGGGCGAAGGCGTGCTGGCCGGTGCCCGCGACCCGGTGCACTTCGCCGAGCGCGCCGGGGTCAAGCAGGACCTCAAGGACCTCAAGGTCGACAGCAAGTACGCCTGGCTCGAACCCTGGTGCGCGCTGTACCAGTGCGTCGGCGACACCCTCAAGCGCAAGCACGACATGCAGCCGTTCAACAGCTTCCGCATGGGTGGCGACATGACACGGGTCTACGACCCGAGCGCTGAAAGCAAAAAATGAAGTGACCCCTGTGGGAGCGGGCTTGTCCCGCGATTGCGTCCGACTGGACAACACCGGCGAATCGACTGACGCAATCGCGGGACAAGCCCGCTCCCACAGGGACCAAGGTGATCCCCCGCATTTTCGTGGGGGGTTTGGGGGGCGCTGTGCCCCGGATGCTGTGAACAAAAAGGAGAACCGGGATGGTCTTCTCGTCCAACGTGTTCCTGTTCCTGTTCTTGCCGGTTTTCCTCGGCTTGTACTACCTGAGCGGGAACCGCTATCGCAACCTGCTGTTGCTGGTGGCCAGCTACATCTTCTACGCCTGGTGGCGGGTAGACTTCCTGGCGCTGTTCGCAGGCGTCACCCTGTGGAATTACTGGATCGGTCTGAAAGTCGGCGCTGCCGGCGTGCGCACCAAGCCGGCCCAGCGCTGGCTGCTGCTGGGCGTGGGCGTGGACCTGGCGATCCTCGGCTACTTCAAGTACGCCAACTTCGGCGTCGACAGCCTCAACGCGATCATCAGCTCGTTCGGCCTTGAGCCGTTCATCCTCACCCACGTGCTGCTGCCGATCGGTATCTCGTTCTACATCTTCGAGTCGATCAGCTACATCATCGACGTGTACCGCGGCGACACCCCGGCCACGCGCAACCTGATCGACTTCGCCGCGTTCGTGGCGATCTTCCCGCACCTGATCGCCGGCCCCGTGCTGCGCTTCAAGGACCTGGTCGATCAGTTCAACAACCGCACCCACACCCTGGACAAGTTCTCCGAAGGCTGCACGCGCTTCATGCAGGGCTTCATCAAGAAAGTGTTCATCGCCGACACCCTGGCGGTGGTCGCCGACCACTGCTTCGCCCTGCAGAACCCCACCACCGGCGATGCCTGGCTGGGCGCGCTGGCCTACACCGCGCAGCTGTACTTCGACTTCTCCGGCTACAGCGACATGGCCATCGGCCTGGGCCTGATGATGGGCTTTCGCTTCATGGAGAACTTCAAGCAGCCCTACATCAGCCAGTCGATCACCGAGTTCTGGCGGCGCTGGCACATCAGCCTGTCGACCTGGCTGCGCGACTACCTGTACATCACCCTGGGCGGCAACCGCGGCGGCACCTTCGCCACCTACCGCAACCTGTTCCTGACCATGCTGCTGGGCGGCCTGTGGCACGGCGCCAACTTCACCTACATCATCTGGGGCGCCTGGCACGGCATGTGGCTGGCGATCGAACGCGCGCTGGGCATCGACACCAACCCGCAGCGCTTCAACCCGATCAAATGGGCCTTCACCTTCCTGCTGGTGGTCGTCGGCTGGGTGATCTTCCGCGCCGAAAACCTCGAAGTGGCCGGCCGCATGTACGGCGCCATGTTCAGCTTCGGCCAGTGGCAGCTGTCGGAACTCAACCGCGCCCAACTCACCGGCCTGCAGGTGGCCACGCTGATCGTCGCCTACCTGACCCTGGCGTTCTTCGGCCTGCGCGACTTCTACCGCAACGCAACGCCACCGGCCGCCCCGCGCATTCCGGCGCAAGTACATGGCGACGGCACGCTGAGCCTGGACTGGACCCGGGTCATGACCCGCGCACTGGTGCTGCTGCTGTTCGTGGCCTCGATCCTCAAGCTTTCGGCGCAGAGCTACTCGCCGTTCCTGTACTTCCAGTTCTGAGGTGGATGACATGAACCGCACACTTCGCATCACCTATTCGCTGTCGTTCCTCGGTCTGCTGGTAGGCCTGGGCGCCTGGTCGGTCGGGGGCCTGGAGAGCTTCAACCGTACCGGGCAGATGACCCTGCTCGACGGCAAGCTGGCCAAGGCCGCCGAAACCCACTACGACGAACAGTTCCCGATCAAGCGCCTGGGCACCAACCTCTGGGCCGCACTGGACTTCAAGCTGTTCAACGAAGGCCGCCCCGGCGTGGTGCTGGGCCGCGACCAGTGGCTGTTCAGCGATGAGGAATTCAACCCCACCGCCAACGCCGACCAACTGATGCAGGACAACCTGGCGTTGATCCGCGGCGTGCGCGACACCCTGCAGCGCCAGAACATCGAGCTGGTGCTGGCGATCGTGCCGGCCAAGGCACGGGTCTATGCCGAGTACCTGGGCAAGGAGACGCCCGCCAGCCTGCACGGCGAGCTGTTCAACCAGTTCCACGCCCAGGCGCGCCAGGCCAACGTGTTCGCCCCCGACCTGCTCGCCCCACTGGAGCAGGCCAAGGCCCGTGGCCAGGTATTCCTGCGCACCGACACGCACTGGACGCCAATGGGCGCCGAAGTGGTTGCCCAGTCCATCGCCGAAGGCGTGAAGCGCCAGCAACTGCTCGACGGCCAACCCCAGGCCTACATCACCGAGGCGGGCAAGACTGCGCCATACAAAGGCGACCTGACCAACTTCCTGCCGCTCGACCCGCTGTTCAGCAACCTGCTGCCAACCCCGGACAACCTGCAGCAGCGCACCACCCGCCCGGCGCAAGCCGAGGGCGACGACGGCGATGCGCTGTTCGCCGACAGCGCCATCCCGGTGGCACTGGTGGGCACCAGCTACAGCGCCAACCCGCACTGGAACTTCCTCGGGGCCCTGCAACAGGCGCTGCACAGCGACGTCGCCAACTATGCCGAGGACGGCCACGGCCCGCTGCTGCCGATGCTCAAGTACCTGCAGAGCGACGCCTTCAAGAATGCCCCGCCACAGGTCGTGGTGTGGGAGTTCCCCGAGCGCTATCTGCCAATGAAGAACGACCTCAGCAGCTTCGATCCGCAGTGGATCGCGCAACTGAAGAACACCCGTAAATCCGAAGAAAACCTGGCCCTTTCGTCCAACCGGACGGACCACTGAAAGAGAGGAACACGCACATGACTCACAAGCCATCCATCGCCAAAGCCCTCACCCTCGCGGCCGGCCTTTCCCTGGCATCGCTGCAGGCCTTCGCCGGCGCCGACGCCGCACTCTATGGCCCTAGCGCCCCGAAAGGCTCGACCTTCGTGCGCCTGTACAACGCAAGCTCCGCGCCCACCGCGGCCTCGGTCGGCAATACCCAGATCAAGCAGGTCGGTGCCCAGGCCAGCAGCGATTTCAGCTTCCTGCCTGGCGGCGACTACACCGCCCAGGTCGGCGGCAAGAGCGTGCCGGTCAAGCTGGCCTCGGACAAGTACTACACCCTAGTCAACAACAACGGCGGCAACCCGCAACTGATCGAGGAGCCGCCGTTCAAGAACAAGCAGAAAGCGCTGGTGCGCGTGCAGAACCTCAGCGACCAGTCGCTGACCCTCAAGACCGCCGACGGCAAGACCGAAGTGGTCAAGCCGGTGGCCGCCAAGGGTCGCGGCGAGCGCGAAATCAATCCGGTCAAGGTCAACCTGGCCCTGTTCGACGGCAACAAGAAAGTCAGCGACGTCAAACCCGTCGCCCTGGAGCGCGGCGAAGCGGCCGTGCTGTATGTCACCGGTTCCGGCAACAGCTTGTCGCCGGTGTGGGTAACTCGCCCCGTGGCTAGCAACTGATCCCCCTGCCTCTAAACGACTATTGGAGAAACATGATGATCCCGGTAATTCTTTCTGGTGGTAGCGGTTCGCGTCTGTGGCCTCTGTCGCGCAAGCAGTTCCCCAAGCAGTTCCTGGCGTTGACCGGCGAACACACCCTGTTCCAGCAGACCCTCCAGCGCCTGGTGTTCGAGGGCATGGATACCCCCATCGTGGTCTGCAACAAGGACCACAAGTTCATCGTCCAGGAGCAGTTGGCGGGCCTGAAGCTCGAAACCCAGGCCATTCTCATGGAGCCCTTCGGGCGCAACACCGCGCCAGCGGTGGCAATGGCCGCCATGAAACTGGTCAACGAGGGCCGCGACGAGCTGATGCTGGTGCTGCCCGCCGACCACGTGATCGAGGACCAGAAAGCCCTGCAACGCGCCCTGGCCCTGGCCACCGTGGCGGCCGAGCGCGGCGAGATGGTGCTGTTCGGCGTGCCGGCGACCAAACCCGAGACCGGCTACGGCTACATCCGCTCCAGCCAGGACGCCCTGCTGCCAGAGGGTGTGGCGCGGGTCGCGCAGTTCGTCGAAAAGCCCGATGAGAAACGCGCCAACGAGTTCGTCCGCGCTGGCGGTTACTTCTGGAACAGCGGCATGTTCCTGTTCCGCGCCAGCCGCTTCCTCGAAGAGCTGAAAAAGCACGACCCGGACATCTACGACACCTGCCTGCTGGCCCTGGAGCGCAGCGACGAAGAGGCCGACGTGCTGAGCATCGACGAAGCCACCTTCGCCTGCTGCCCGGACAACTCCATCGACTACGCGGTGATGGAAAAGACCCAGCGCGCCTGCGTGGTGCCGTTGTCGGCCGGCTGGAGCGACGTGGGCTGCTGGTCGTCGCTGTGGGATGTGCACGAGAAGGACGACAACGGCAACGTCACCAAGGGCGATGTGGTGGTGCAGGACAGCCACAACTGCATGATCCACGGTAACGGCAAGCTGGTATCGGTGATCGGCCTTGAGAACATCGTCGTGGTCGAGACCAAGGACGCAATGATGATTGCCCACAAGGACAAGGTCCAGGGCGTCAAGCAACTGGTCAACACCCTCGACCAGCAAGGCCGCAGCGAGACCCAGAACCACCTCGAGGTGTACCGTCCGTGGGGCTCCTACGACTCGGTGGACATGGGTGGACGCTTCCAGGTCAAGCACATCACCGTCAAACCAGGCGCCAGCCTGTCGCTGCAGATGCACCACCACCGCGCCGAGCACTGGATCGTGGTCAGCGGCACCGCCGAGGTGACCTGCGACGAGAACGTGTTCCTGCTCACCGAGAACCAGTCGACCTACATCCCGATTGCCTCGGTGCACCGCCTGCGCAATCCGGGCAAGATCCCGCTGGAGATCATCGAAGTGCAGTCCGGGAGCTACCTGGGCGAGGATGATATCGAGCGCTTCGAGGATGTGTACGGGCGTACTTCCACGCCGGTGGAGCGTGGGGTTTCGGTGAAGACCATCGCGCAGTAACGGCAGCGCTTTCATCGCGGAACAAGTCGCAGCGGCGGTTCGCCGCTGCGACGTGTTCCGCGATGGCGTTTTTGAGCCATGCGTCATTTCCCGCTACGATGATCGAACCGCCCAACCAAGGCCTGCACCCTCATGATCATCGGCGCCTTTCTCATCCTCACCTGGCTGGTCCTGCTGCTGCGCTACCCGGCCAAGGCCCTGCCGATTTCCATGGCCGCCGTGTGCGGCCTGGGTCTGGTTGCGTTGTTCGTGGTCTGGCAGGACAGCCGCGAAGCCTCGCAACTGGCCCGTCTCGATCTGCGCCTGAGTTATGCGCCCGATCAATGCCCCGCCGACCGCGCCCTGCAAGTACGAATGAAGAACGGCAACAAGGTGCCGCTCACCGAGCTGCGCTGGCGGGTTGCCGCCTACACCCCGGGCGATACGGTCAACCTTGCCGAAAACACCTATGCCGCGCCGCGCTATCGTGGGCCCGGTGAGCTGCAGCCGGGTGCCGAATGGACAGACTGCCTGCCATTGCCACCGCTGCGCTCTGGCTATCGTGCGCAGACCCTGGAGTTTCGTGCCGAGCACCTGCAGGGTACATTTGCCAATTGACCGGGCGACCGCGTCGAGCTTTTCGCGGGCTTGCCCGCGAAGAGGCCGGTGCAGACGCTGTACATCTCACCTGACAGCAGACCCTGACCATGCCCACCGTTCTTATCACCGGTTGTTCCAGCGGCATCGGCCGCGCCCTGGCCGATACCTTCCGCGATGCCGGCCACCAGGTCTGGGCCACCGCCCGCAAGCCTGAAGATGTCGAGCGCCTCGCCGCCGCTGGCTTCAGCGCCCGGCAGTTGGACGTCAACGACCCGCAGGCCCTGACACTGCTGGCCGAGCAGTTGCCAGAACTCGACATCCTGATCAACAACGCCGGCTACGGCGCCATGGGCCCGCTGCTCGACGGCGGCGTCGAAGCCCTGCAGCGCCAGTTCGAAACCAATGTCTTCTCGCTGGTCGGCGTAACCCGCGCCCTGTTCCCGCTGCTGCGCCGCTCCAAAGGCCTGGTGGTGAACATCGGCAGCGTGTCCGGAGTCCTGGTCACGCCCTTCGCCGGGGCCTACTGTGCCTCGAAGGCCGCCGTGCATGCGCTGAGCGACGCCCTGCGCCTGGAGCTGGCACCGTTCGGGATCCGGGTGATGGAAGTGCAGCCCGGGGCGATCGCTTCGCAGTTCGCCAGCAATGCACAGCACGAAGCCGAGCAGGTACTGGTAGCGGATTCGCCGTGGTGGCCGTTGCGCGAGCAGGTGCAGGCCAGGGCTCGCGCCTCGCAGGACAGGCCGACCCCAGCGGCGACCTTTGCCCAGGGATTGCTGGCAGCCACACGCAAGACGCCGACACCGGCGCTGGTGAGGCTGGGCAATGGCAGCACCGCCTTGCCGTTGATGGCACGGCTGCTGCCGCAGCGGTTGCTGGACAAGGTGTTGCGCAAGCGCTTCGGGTTGTTGCGGCCGCTTTGAAGCGGTAGTGGACTCTTCGCGGGCAAGCCCGCTCCCACAAGTACAGAATCGGTGCTGTCCATCCTGTGGGGGGGGCTCGCCCGCGAAGAATCCACCACCCATCTCAAACCTTGTCGAACGCCTGCCAGCCGCCCCCAAGCGCCTTGTACAGCCCCACCAGCGCCTGCGATACGGCCGCCGAGCTGTCGATCCACTGCTCTTGGCTGGCCAACAGTGCCGACTGCACGGTCAGCACGTTGAGAAAGTCCACCGCCCCTTCCACGTACTGCCGCTGCGCCGTTTCCAGGGCAATGCGGTTCTGCCGCACCGCCTCGGCCAAATGGTCACGGCGCAGTTGGCTGGCGTTGTACAAGCGCAGCACATCGTCGATCTCGTGCCAGGCACCCAGCACCACCTTGCGGTAGTTCAGCGCCGCCTCCTGCTGCTGCGCCTCACGCAACTGGAGCGTGCCTTTCAGGCGGCCGCCTTCGAAGATCGGCAACGACAACTGCGGCCCGAAGGCGAAGCGCCGCGAATCCCAGTTGCCGAAATCAGCCAGCTGCATCGATTGGAAGCCGGCACTCCCGGACAAGCGGATGCTGGGATAGAAATCCGCCTTGGCCACGCCGATGCTCGCGGTGGCGGCATGCAGGCGGGCTTCTGCCTGGCGGATATCCGGGCGGCGCTCGGCCAGTTGCGAAGGCACGCCGATGGCGAACTTCTGCTCCGGCGCCGGCAACGCGCCAGCGTCCAGCAACGTGGTCTGCAGGCTGCGCGGCGGCTCGGCCGCCAGCAGGCTCAGGGCATTGATCAGGTCATCGCGACGCGCCTGCAAGGTTGGCAGGCGCGCTTCGATGGACGCCACCTGGGCATTGGCCTGGGCCACGTCGAGGCGAGTGGCGACACCCTCGGCCTGGCGGTCCTCGGACAGCTTCAGGCTGTGTCGGGCAACCTTCAGGTTATCCTCGGTGACCTGCAGGGTATGCTGCACCGCGCGCAACTGGATGTAGTCACCCGCAGTCTCGGCGAGCAGCGCCAGCAGCACGCCATTGCGGTCATTCTCGGCCACCTCGACACTGGCATCGGCCGCCTCGACCTGGCGCCGTACCCGCCCCCAGAAGTCCAGCTCCCAACCCGCTACAAGATCGCCCTGCCACAAGTTGAAGGCCGACTTGCCCGCCTTGCCAGACGGGTCGCTCAGCCCTTCGGCGCTGTTGCGCGCACGGCTGTAGCCAGCGTTGACATCCACCGACGGCAGCTCGTCGGCTGCGACGGTACTGCGCAGCGCCCGGCTCTGCAGCAGGCGTGCGCTGGCGATCTGCAGATCGAGGTTGCGCGCCGCGACCTGCTCGATCAGCGCACTCAGGCGCGGGTCATGAAAGCTGTCCCACCAGCGCAGTTGCAGCGGCTCTGCCACAGGCTGGCTCGCCGCCTGCTCGCCCTCCAGGGCGTTCCACTGCTGCGGGGCCTGGCTGTCGGGGCGCTGGAAATCCGGGCCGAGGGTGCAGCCGGCCAACAGCGCGGCGAGCAGCACTGTGGAAGCGGCTGCCGCAATCGCTGGATGGGCTTTCATCGCGCAGTCACCTCTTTGCCAGCCAGGGTGTCGCCCTGGGTATCGATGGTCGCCTCCACCGACATGCCCACACGAAGACGCTCGAGCAAAGGCTGCCCATCATCGAAGACGATCCTCACCGGAATCCGCTGCACCACCTTGGTGAAGTTGCCGGTCGCGTTGTCCGGCTTCACCGCGGCGAAGGTGACGCCGGTGGCCGGCGCGATGCTCTCGACATGCCCGTGCAGGGTCTCGCCGGAGAAGGTATCGACACTGATGCGCACCGGCTGGCCGGGCTGCACATGGGTCAGTTGGGTTTCCTGGAAGTTGCCGACCACATAGGCCTGTTGCAGTGGCACCACCGACAGCAGCCGCGCGCCTGGATTGACGTAGGCGCCAACACGCAGCGCGCGTTCGCCGACCATGCCGTCCACCGGCGCGGTGATGCGGGTGTAGGAGAGGTCCAGCTCGGCTTTTTCCACGCCGGCTTCGGCGCGCTTGAGTTGGCCATCGGCACTGGCGACCTGGGCTTGGAGGATGTCCACCTGCTTGCGCGTGGCCACCAGTGCCGCCTGGGTGTTGGCCAGCCGCGCGCGGGCCTGGTCGACGCGGCTGCGCGCCTGCTGGGCGTTCTGCACAGTGCCGGCGCCCTGCTCGGCCAGGCGGCTGTAGCGCGTCACTTCATGGTCGGCGAAACCGGCCTCGGCCTGCGCCGCCTTCACTGCGGCCTCGGCCTGGGCGATCAGCGCCGCCTGGCGCTCGAGGGTGGCGCGGGCATCGATGGCCTGCGCCTTGGCCACCAGCAGTTGGGCCTGGGCGGCATCCAGTGCGGCCTGGTAGTCGCGGGCGTCGATGGTCGCCAGCAACTGGCCGGCCTTGACCTGCTGGTTGTCCTCGACCAGCACCTGCTTGATGAAGCCTGCTACCTTCGGCGCGACCACGGTGTAGTCGGCGGTGACGTAGGCGTCGTTGGTGCTCTGGCGGTGGTCGCTGCCGAACATCCAGGGGCCGACGATGGCGGCGAGGACGGCCACGGCGAGTACCGAGCCGATGAAAACTGTCTTGCGTGCTTGGGTCATGTCATTTGTCTCGAACTACAGGGTCAGGCCACCGCACGGGGCGGATAGACCCGGGTAGGCACAAAGGGAATCAGGCAGATCAGGGCCACGGCGATGCAGGCCATCACCAGGTAAAGGTCGGCCGAGGTCAGTACCAGGGCCTGTTCGTGAAGGCGCCTGGCCAGGTTCGCCGCGCCATCGTCCAGCAGTGGCGCATTGCCCAGGCTGTCGACCAGATGGTTGGAATGAAAATGCCTGCGCAGGGTGCCCAGGGCATCGAGCAGGCCGGTGGCGATCACTGCCGCCAGGCCCTTCACGGTGTTGAACCAGGCGGACGCGAACGGGCCTTCCTGCGGGGTCATGCCGTTGGTCGAAAGCATCAGCAGTGGCAGCACCGCCATCGGCTGGCCGAACACCTGCAACAGGTAGTACGGGTAGAAATCACCGCGGATCCATTCGCTGGTGAGCAGGCTGCTGCCCACGCACGAGGCCGCCAGCATCGCCAGCCCGCTCGCCAGTACCCAGCGGCAGTCCACCGCGCGGATATTGCACAGCGCTGCGGTGAGCGGCAGCGCGATCAGTTGCGGCATGGCCACCAGCATCATCAGCGGGCTGGTCTGCGCCGGACGATACCCCTGGATCTGCGCCAGGTACGCCGAAGGAATGCTACCTACGCCGGAAAGTACGACCAGCACGCCGGCCAAGGTCACCAGGGCGAAGCTCAGGTTGCGCCGCGACAGCATGCGCAACTGGAAGAACGGCAAGGGCTCGGACCATTCGTTGTACATGAACAGCACCAGCAACAGCAGGCCACCGCCCAGCAGCCAGCAGATCAAGGGCGAATCGAACCAGCCCCAACGATCGCCCAGCGACAGGCCCAGCACGATACTGCTGATGGCCGGCAACCCCAGCAGCACGCCACGCCAGTCGAACTGCCGGAAGCGCTCCAGGCGCAGCGGGTCCTCCGGCAGGCCCCAACCGACGCAGAAGATCGCCAGTGCCGAGGGCAGGATGATCTGCCAGAACGTCCACTGCCAGCCGACATATTCGGTCCACAGGCCCGCCAGTGGCGTGCCGAGGTTGGGCCCGAACGTGGCAGTCAGGGCGTAGCAGGCCAGGCCATAGACCTTGATGTTCGGCGGCAGGAAGCGCAGCGCCACGCTCATCAGCATCGGCGGCAATGCCCCCGAGGCAAAGCCCTGGAGCACCCGCAGCAGCATCAGGCTATGCAGGTTGGGGGCCAAGGGCTGGACCAGGCCCAGCACGGCGAACAGGCCAATGGCTGTCATGGTGAAGCGGCGCAGCGAGAAGGTGGTGGCCAGCCAAGGTGCGAAGGCCATGGCCGAAACCGATGCAGCGGCATACACCGCCACCAGCCAGGCGCCCTCGTCGGCGCCGATGCCCATGGCGCCGCGGATATCGGCCAGGGAAATCTTCGTCACCGCCTCGTTGAGCCCGGCGCAAAGCACCGCAAGCAACACACCGAACAACCCCACCACCACGCGCAGGCCGAATGGTGTCTGCGCGGGCGCAGCAGCCACCGGGGCGGCAGCGAGTGCAGCGGCGGGTGCGCTCAGGGAACTCATTTCTAGACATCTCCAGCAACATTTTTCAGCTGTGGGAAGTCTAGGGGTGGGGAATGCTTACGAAAACTGACTTGTTGGCAGTTTTATATTGCGCCAGACGCAATCCGCTTTCGGTGGTGGCCTTTTCGCGGGCAAGCCCGCTCCTACAGGTAAATCATTGCTCTTGAAAACAGTGCAGGTCTCAAGGCTCGGCACTGCAACACGCCTTCAGCGTGCGCCGCAGCCACCGATGCGCCGGGTCATTGTCGAAGCGTGGATGCCAGGCCTGCATCACCCGCACCTTCTCCAACTCCACCGGAATCTCGAAGGAGCGCAGCGGCAGCCCGAACTTCAGCACATTGCCGAGGATATTCGCCGGCATCGGCAGGATGAGGTCGGAATCCGGCAGGGAGAACATCGCCGAGTGGAAGCTCGGGGTGATCAGCGACACTCGCCGCTGCAATTTGTAGTTGCTCAGCTCCACGTCGATCGGCCCATTGGCCCGCCCGCGCCGCGACACGCTGATCTGTGGATAGCGGGCAAAGCGCTCGGGGGTGATCGGCGCGTCGAAGATCGGATGGTCGTCCCGCGCCAGGCCCACGAAGTGTGTATCGAACAGATGCTGCACCTTGATCTCCGGCCCCAGTTCGATGCTCGAACTCACCACCAGGTCGATCTGCCCGTGGCGCAGCACGAGGTCGTCATCGCCATGGGCTTCCGGCACGAAACGCAGCACCGTGCGCGGTGCCTCGGCCAGCATCATGTGCAGCAGGCGCGCGCCATACAGCGCGACGAACAGGTCGTTGGTGCGGATGTTGAAAGCGCGCTCCAGGTTCGGCAGGTCGACGTCCTCGCCGCTGTTGAACACCAGCCCGGCCTGCTCGACCAGCGCCCGCACCTGGTCACGCAGGGCCAGCGCGCGGGGTGTCGGCACCAGGCCGCGCCCGGCGCGCACCAGAATCGGGTCGCCCAGCGCGTCGCGGATGCGCCCCAGTGTGCGGCTCATCGCCGCTGGGCTCAGGTTCATGCGCTGCGCAGCGCCCACCACACTGCCCTCGTCGAGCAGGGCATCGAGGGCGACAAGCAGGTTCATGTCCGGGAGTTGCATGGCCGGTTTCCGTGGCGAGTGTGGGAAACGCGATGGTAGCAGGTCGCACGATTGCGTCTGGTGCAATGACGCCGTGCGTGGGGGGCCATTTATCCAGGTTGGGGGAAGGTTCGAGAATGGTGTCGATCTTTTCGCGGGCAAGCCCGCTCCCACAAGGATTTAGCTGGCTGTCAAATTTGAACCTGACAGTTGCTCTCACATGGCAACCAGTGGGAGCGGGCTTGCCCGCGAAAAGATCGACACCGCTCACCCGCCCTGACACAAGGCCCCGCCAATGCCCATCCTCATCGCCATCGACGCCTCCCCCGCCAGCGCCCCCCTGATCGACCTCGCCCGCCGCTACTGCCGCCCCGGCGAACATCCATTGCAGGTACTGCTGGCCATCGACCCGACCTTCGCCGTGCACGAGCGCCCGGCGTCCTATACCGAGCAGGAACTGGAGGAATACCCCGCCGCCTGCGAGGAGCAGCAACTGGCCGAACGCGCCCTGCAACAAGCCGTGGCCACGCTGCGCGAAGCGGGTTTCCAATGCCAGGGTTGCATGGTCGCTGCGCAACCGGTCGAGGCCATCGTCGACAAGACCCGGGAACTGGGCTGCGAGCTGATCATCATGGGCCACCGGCACCTGTCGCGCCTCGGCAGGCTGCTGGACCCGTCGATCAGCAGCAAGGTGATCGACCGGGTACAGGTACCAGTGCTGGTCTGCCCGGCAGGCGAGTGACCCTCACGCCCCGCCCGGCCTGACCACCACCGTGCAGGTCGTGCCAGCGGCCAGCAGGTAGCCTTCGGGCACTTCATCGATATGAATCCGCACCGGCACCCGCTGCGCCAGGCGCACCCAGTTGAAGGTCGGGTTCACATCGGCGACCAGCTCGCGGCTCTGCGGGTTGTCACGGTCATAGATGCCGCGGGCAATGCTCTCGACATGCCCCTTGAGCAACTCGCCGCTCATCATCTGCAGCTCGGCCTGGTCCCCCACCTTCACATGCGGCAGCTTGGTCTCCTCGAAGAAGCCGTACACCCAGAACGAATGCTCGTCCACCACCGCCATCACCGCCTCGCCGGTGCGGGCGTAATCGCCCTTGTGGATGTTCAGGTTGGTGACGTAGCCGTCGACCGTGGCGACGATCTCGGTGCGCTTGAGGTTCAGCTCGGCCGCTGCCAGTTGTGCCTGGGCCTGCTGATAGTCGGCCAGGGCGGCGTTGGCGATATTGCTGGCGTCGTCGCGGTTCTCCTTGGAGATGACCAGGTTGTCCAGGTCGGCACGGCGCCGTGCGTTGACCTTGCGCATCTCCCAGGTGGACTTGCGCGAAGCGACCAGCGCCCGGGCCTGCTCCACGGCCAGGCGATAGTGCTCGGGGTCGATGCGGATCAGCACATCGCCCTTCTTCACCTGCTGGTTGTCACGCACCGGCACGTCCACCACATAGCCCGGCACATCGGCCGCGACGTTGATGATGTCGGCGCGCACGCGACCGTCGCGGGTCCAGGGCGTGGTCATGTAGTGCAGCCACAACTGGCGGCCGATCACCACGGCAGCAGTCAGCACCAGCAGGGTGGCGAGGAGGCTGAAGAACTTTTTCATCGAAGGTTTCTCACCAGTAGACAGACAGCGCCAGTGCGCCGAACAGGCAGACGAACAGGGACAGGCGCAACAGCGCCGGGTGCCAGAAGAAGCGATAGCCGTCGTGGCTGGCGATGAAGCGGTCCAGGCCCCAGGCCAGGCCTGCAGCGAACAGGAACATCAGGGTCATGGTGGGCATGTACACGCCATGGAAGGCGATCTCACGGGGCATGGTGCAATCCTTTGGCCGGGGCCAGGGGTGACTGGGGGTCGAGCAGCGAGGTGCGGATGAAGTGCAGGTAGCTCTGCGCGCGGCGCAGCACCGACGTGTCGAAGTGCCGGGCGAAGGGTTCGTCGGTGGCCTGCACGCGGCTGATGGCGTGGTCGACCGCCACCAGCGCGCGCTCGTGGTTGCTGGCGTTGGGCTGCAGGAACAGCCGCGCCAGGGCGCGCCCCATCACCCTGATCGCCTGGCGCCAGGGCTGCGATTCGGCATAGGCCGGGTGCACCGGGGCATTGGCCTGCTCCTTGCGCAGTTCGATCACGGCGTGACCGACTTCCGATACCACGAACATCCAGCCCATCAGCTCGGCCTGCACCTGCGGCTTGCCGGCCGCCAGGCCATAGGCCTGGTGCAGCAGGTCGCGGGTGCGGCTCTCGAACGCCGAGCCCAGGCCACGCAGGCGCCCACCGATGGCGAACAGCACCTGTTCGCGCAGGTCCTGCTCCAGACGGCTCCATAGCCAACGGCTGTTCGGCGGCAGAATGATCGCCCCGGCCGCAGCGCAGACCAGCATGCCGATGATCATGCCGATGTAATCGTTGATGAAGGCGTATGGGTCGTAGACCGTGAGGTTGTTGGGCACCGAACCGATGGCGAAGAACACCAGCAAGCCCACGCCATAACCGGCATAGGCGGGACGCGACGAGAGGAACGCACCGAGCACGAACACCGGCGCCAGCACCATGCACAGCAGGGCGAAACCGTCGATCCAGGGGAACACGAAGAAGGTCTCGAAGAAACCGATGAACGCGCCGAGCAGGGTGCCGCACGCCATCTGGAACGACATGCGCCTGGGGTTGGGCGACGCCGCCGAAAGGCCGGCGGTGACCGTGGCGATCAGCGTCATCATGGCGCCGCTGGGCCAGTCGCTGAGCAGCCAGTAGCTGCCCAGCAGCAACAGCACCGCGGCGCCACGCACGCCGGCGGCCAGCGACACCAGCCAGCTGGTCTGTGCCACATAGGGCTCGTCCCACTGCTCGCGTTCGTGGTTGTGCGCGGCCAGTGAGGCATGGGTCTGGGCGTAGCTGTAGAGGTCGTCGACCAGGCGGTAGAGCAGCTCGTAGGTGGTGTGGAAGTCCAGTAGGTCGGCGTCGCTGGGGCCGGTCTCCAGGTACGCCGCACGCAGCCCGCGCACCTGCGCCTGGAGGCCATCCTTGTAGGCTGCCAGTTCCAGGGTCAGGCGTAGCGCATCGGCATCGGTCAGGGCTCGCCCGACGTAGGGCTCGAGCAATTGCGCCAGGGTATGCAGGCCCGGCTCGATGGCGCCGACGATCTGCGCCGGGCCGCGTGCACGCAGGCGTTCGAGCAAACGGTGCAAGGCGTTGAAACGGGTGGTGATGGCCATGAATTCGCTGTTCATGCGCACCAGGCGCCCGGAGCGCCTGCGCATGTGCGGGTCTTCGAAGGCGGTGACGTTGCGCAGGCTCTCCAGCCCCACCGCCTCGGCGATGAAACGCACGTTGCACGACTCGAACAGCGCACGCTGGCTGTTGCCGCGCAGGGCCTCGACCACCACCCCGGCAAACACGCCGAAGCGCTGGTACAAGGCATTGCGCATGGCGGCGCTGGCCGATTGCGGCAGGATCGCGGCACTGACCAGGGTCGAGACGAGAATCCCCAGAGAGATCTCCAGCACCCGCCATACCGCGGCCATGAATGCCTGGTCAGGGTGCTGGAGCACCGGCAGGCCGATCATCGCCGCGGTATAACCGGCCAGCACGAAGCCATAGGCGCGGAAGGTGCGATAGCGCATGGCCCCTGCCGAGCACAGACCAACCCACAGCGCCAGGCTGGGCAGGAACAGCTCGGTGTTCTGCGGGAAGATCGCGATCAGCGCGACCATCATCGCCGAACCGGCCAGGGTGCCGAGCATGCGATAGAAACTCTTGGCGAACACATGCCCGCTCTGCGGCTGCATGACGATGAACACGGTGATCATCGCCGTGCGCGGCTGCGGCAGCTCCAGGCGCATGGCCAGCCAAAGGGTGAGGAACGCCGCAGCGAGCACCTTGAAGATGTAGACCCAGGTCACCCCGTCGGTGCGCGCCCAGGCAAAGAAGCCCCGGCGCCATTCCAGGTTGGACAGCCAACGCATCATTGCCCGCGTCCCGAGGCAATCAGGGCCGGCGCTTTCGGCGCCGCCTGATGCCCTTCATCCGGCACGTCGCTGCCCGCACCCAGACCTCCGCCCAACGCCGTGACCAGCTCGGCATGCACACTCAAGCGCGCGGCCTGGACCTGCTGCTGGATCTGCTGCTGGCGGAACAGCAGGGTCTGCGCATTGAGCACGTTCAGGTAGTCGGTCAGCCCGCGCTGGAAGGCAACCGTGGCGATGTCGTAGGTCTTCTGCGCGGCGGCGACGGATTCGGCCGCGAAGTGTGCCTGCTGCGCCATCGACTCGCGACGGATCAACTGGTCGGAAATCCCCTTCAACGCCCCGACCACTGTTTCGTTGTAATGGGCAACAGCCATGTCGTAGCCGGCCGAAGCTTCACCCAACTGCGCGCGCAGACGCCCGCCATCGAAGATCGGCAAGCTGATGGCAGGCCCGACGTTGTAGTTGAACTTGCGGCCGGTGAGAAACTCGAGCGGCCCGCCACCGGTGGCCATGAAACCAAGGCCGCCGACCAGGTCGACATTGGGGAAGAAGCCTGCGTGGGCGACCTCGATGCCGCGGGCCTGGGCTGCCACCTGCCAGCGGCTGGCGACCACGTCGGGGCGCTGGCCGACCAGCTCGGCGGGCAATGCCGAGGGCAAGGACAGCGGCGCCGCGAGCGTCAGTGTCGGGCGCTGCAGGCTGGCCCCCTCGCCCGGCCCCTTGCCGGCCAGTGCCGCCAATTGATTGCGCGTCAGGGCGATTTCTTCATCGAGGCTGTCGAGCTGCCGATGGGTTTCCGGCAACGGCGCTTCGGCCTGACTGACGTCCAGATGGGTGCCGATCCCGGCTTCGAGGCGCCGCCTGGCCAGCGCGAGGATCTGCTCCTGCTGTTCCAGCTCGGCCTGGACGATGTCGCGCTGGGCGAAATGCAGGCTCAGCTGGATGTAGGTGCGCACCACGTTGTCGTGCAATTCGAGCTGGGCCTGGCGGGCTTCGGCGGCGCGCATGTGCGCCTGGTCCAGCGCCTGCTCAGTGGCGTTGCGTTCACGGCCCCACAGGTCGAGGGCGTAGCTCAGGCCAATTGCGGCGTTGTTGTCCCAGGTATTGGCGCCGGACAGGGCGCCGGGGCCGTAGAACTGGTCCTCCGGCCAGTTGTGGCGCTTGAGGGTCGCCTCGCCATTGGCCTGGAGGCGTTCCGCCGACTCGACCACACCAGCCAGGGCCCTGGCCTGGCGCACCCGCGCCGCGGCCATGGCCAGGCTCGGGCTACCGGCAACCGCGAGGTCCATCCAGCGATCGAGCTGGGGATCACCATAGGCGCGCCACCATTGCTGCGCAGGCCAATGGGCGTCGCGGTCGGCTTCGCGGATGGCAGTGTCGGTGGCGAGTTGGTTGGCTTGCAGCGTCTTGCTTTGCGGGGCGATGCCCCAGGTTCCGATACAGCCGCTCAAGGACAGGCTAAGGGCACAGGCACTGAGCGCTCGAAGCGCTCCGATGTTGCGACGCGGCACAGCTGCGATTTCCCGAGGAAGAGGTGAAGGGGCCGGGCAATTCTAGGGGCGGGTTTCATTGGCGATAAGCGCATATTCCTGCGAATCTTTGTTACCAAAACAGCGATAATCCGGCTTTGGTCGGACGTTCTTTTTCGTCACTTCATGTCACAATTTTGTCCTCTAGATCGAGAGTGACCCATGGACACCCTGCAAAACATGCGTGCTTTCAGTTGTGTAGCCCAGCTCGGCAGCTTCACCGCTGCCGCTGCGCAGCTGGATACGACCACCGCCAACGTGTCGCGAGCGGTCTCCAACCTGGAAGCCCATCTGCAAACCCGCTTGCTCAATCGCACCACACGGCGCATCGCCCTGACCGAAGCGGGCAAGCGCTACCTGATGCGCTGCGAACAGATCCTGACCTTCGTCGAGGAGGCCGAAGCCGAGGCCAGCGATGCCCACGCCCGCCCGGCCGGGCAGCTCAAAGTGCATTCGATGACCGGCGTCGGCCAGCATTTCGTGGTCGATGCCATCGCCCGCTACCGCGAAACGCACCCAGACGTCACATTCGACCTGACCATGGCCAACCGCGTGCCCGACCTGCTCGACGAGGGCTACGACGTGTCCATCGTGCTGGCCAGCGAGCTGCCGGATTCGGGGTTCGTCTCCCAGCGCCTGGGCATCACCTACAGCATCGTCTGCGCCTCGCCCGACTACATTGCTCGCCACGGCATCGCACACAAGCCTGCCGACCTGCTCAAGCACCAGTGCCTGCGCATGGTCAGCCCGGTGATTCCGCTGGAAAAATGGTTGTTCGACGGCCCGGAAGGCCAGGAGATGGTCAACATCACCAGCTCGCCGTTCCAGGTGAACTCCGCCGACGCGATGAAGACCGCGATCCGCAGTGGCATGGGGGTGGGTGTGCTGCCGATCTACTCTGCCATCGACGGCCTGCGCGACGGCAGCCTGGTGCGGGTGATGCCCGACTATCGCCTGCAGGAGCTGAACCTGTACGCGATCTACCCGTCGCGCCAGTACCTGGATGCCAAGATCAAGACCTGGGTCGAATACCTGCGCAACTCGCTGCCGGAAATCCTGGCGGCGCATGAAGCGGACCTGAAGACCCATGAATTGCTGATCGCCACCTGAAAAAGCTGCTGCACTGAAGGTGGGGACAATGGTAGGTTGCTAACCAATCGTTGATTCGCGGCGGCCTTTTCGCAAGGCCGCCATCGTCCCACCGCCTTGCAGAGAAGTAGCCCGATGAAAAAGACCGTCCTGGCCTTCAGCCGTATCACCCCGGCCATGGCCGAGCGCCTGCAGCACGACTTCAACGTGATCCTGCCCAATCCCAAGCTGGGCGACATCAATGCCCAGTTCAACGAAGCGCTGCCTGAGGCCCACGGCCTGATCGGCGTCGGCCGCACGCTCGGCCGCGCGCAGCTCGAAGGTGCCGGCAAACTGGAGGTGGTGTCGAGCGTGTCGGTCGGTTACGACAACTACGACCTGGACTACTTCAACGAACGCGGCATCGCCCTGACCAACACTCCCGACGTGCTCACCGAAAGCACCGCCGACCTGGGCTTCTCGCTGATCATGGGCTGTGCCCGCCGTACCGCCGAGCTGGACGCCTGGACCAAGGCCGGCAATTGGCAGGCAACCGTAGGCCCGGCACATTTCGGTAGCGACGTGCACGGCAAGACCCTCGGTATCGTCGGCATGGGCAACATCGGCGCCGCCGTGGCACGCCGTGGTCGCCTGGGCTTCAACATGTCGATCCTGTATGCCGGCAACAGCCGCAAGAGCGCGCTGGAGCAGGAACTGGGCGCGCAGTTCCGCAGCCTGGAGCAGTTGCTGGCCGAGTCCGATTTCGTCTGCATCGTGGTGCCGTTGTCCGATGCCACCCGCAAGCTGATCGGCGCCCGTGAGCTGAAGCTGATGAAGCCGAGCGCCTTCCTGATCAACATCGCCCGCGGGCCGGTGGTGGACGAGGCGGCGCTGGTCGAGGCGCTGCAAGCTGGCACCATCCGTGGCGCAGGGCTGGATGTGTACGAGAAGGAGCCGCTGGCCGATTCTCCGCTGTTCAAGCTGCCCAACGCGCTCACCCTGCCGCACATCGGCTCGGCGACTGCCGAGACCCGCGATGCCATGGCCAACCGGGCAATGGAGAACCTGCGCGCAGCGTTGCTGGGCGAGCGACCACGGGACCTGGTGAATCCGCAGGTGTGGAAGGGCTGAGCCTGGCCGCTGACTGTACCGGCCTCTTCGCGGGCAAGCCCGCTCCCACAGGTAACACCACCGTATTCAGAAGCTATGTGGGCTGTTGTGGGAGCGGGCTTGCCCGCGAAGAGGCCAGCACCCATCCAACAGGCTCACCGCGGCTGGCGCCGCCTGCCCAGCACCTTGCGCACCACATACCGCGGCCGGTGCTTGGTCTCCTGGTAGATCCGCCCGACATACTCGCCCAGTATCCCGATCCCGATCAGCTGCACCCCGCCCAGGAACAGGATCGCCGACAGCAACGACGGATACCCTGGCAGGTCGATCCCCCACAGTACCTTCTGTACGATCAGGTACACCGCGAATACCAGCGCGAACAGCGACACCCCCGCGCCGATGTAGGTCCACAACCGCAACGGCACGGTACTGAACGAGGTGATGCCGTCCAGCGCCAGGTTCCACAGTCGCCACAGGCCGAACTTGCTCTCCCCCGCCACCCGCGGCGGGCGGTCGTACTCGATGATCTCGGTGCGAAATCCTACCCACGACAACACGCCCTTCATGAACAACTGCTGCTCCGGCAACTGGCGGATCGCGGCGACCACCTTGCGGTCGAGCAGCCGAAAATCACCGACGTTCTCTTCGATATGAGTGGAGGCGATACGGTTGTGCAGCCGGTAATAAAGGCGCGCACTCCAGCGCTTGAGCGGGGTGTCGGCATCGCGGCTGCGACGCTTGGCCAGGACCACGTCGGCGCCCTGCTGCCAACGCTCGACCATCTGCGCGATCAGTTCGATGGGGTCCTGCAAGTCGACATCGATCGGCACCATGGCATCGCCATCGGCATATTCGAGCCCGGCAAACAGCGCCGACTCCTTGCCGAAGTTGCGCGAAAAGTTGATCACCGTGACCCATTCATCGCGTAGCGCAAGCTCGGCGCAGATCGCCTCGGTCTCGTCGCTGCTGCCGTCATTGACGAACAGGATCTCCACCGTCATGCCCTGCAGCGACGGCTCGGCACGCACGGTGCGGTAGAAGTGTTCGAGGGTGTCCTGCTCGTTGTACACCGGCACGATGAGGGTGATGTTCATGGCGTCCTCCGTCTGAAGACCACACTGCGCGAGTAGCTGTAACCCACTACAAGGCTGACCGTGGAAAAGATCACGAGGGTCAGCCAGGGTGACAGGCGCGCCCAGTCGGAAAGCGCACCCACCGCCACACTCACTATCCCCATGCCCAGCAGGAACAGCAAGTAGCGCCGCTTGCTGGGCCTGGCCGCGAAGGTGTAGCGGGCGTTGACGTAGTACGACAGGCTCGCCGCAACGGCAAACGCCAGCAGGTTGCTTGGCGCCTGGCGCAACCCCAGCAGCAGGTGCAGCAGGAAGAACACCGACCCGTGCACCAGGGTGTTGCCCAACCCGACCAGCACATAGCGCCGCATCTGGTCCAACAGCCCGCCCGCACCGGCGTTCAAGGCAACGTCCAGGGTTTGGGCTGCGGCTTGGTCACCACATAACCCTGGCCGCCGATGAGGTAGATGCTGTACAGGCGGTTGTCCACTACCGGTGAGCCGCCGCGGGCCAGCAGGTCATCGGCGCGCCAGGTCGGTGCCGGGCTCTGGTTGGCGGTGCTGTTGATATAGAACTGGCCGATACCGACGCGCGCCATCATCTCCGGCAAGAGTACGAAGTCCGAACTGCGGATGAACTTGAGCAATGGTGCCCGGGCCTGCGCGCCAGCGGCAGCAGGCAACCAACCGTCGGCCTGGTTGCGTTCGAGCAGGTAATAGGCGCGGGCCTTGTCCAGCGCGGGGTGGCTGAGGATGTCCTGACCGATGTACTGACCGATCGCCGCGAACTGCGCCTTCTGCGCCTCCAGCAGACGGCCATGGGCGTAGGCCAGCGCCAGCATCGACAACAGCGGCAGGCAGAGAATCAGCGCACGATCAGGCGCGCGGTCACCCAGCCCGCGCCTGGCCAGGTAGAGCAGTAGCACCAGCACGCAGGCAAAGCCCATCAGGGTGCGTGCGCCATGAATGAAATAGTCGAATGCCAGCATCACGCCGCTGGTCATCACCACCAGCACCAGCACCGCCAGCAGCAGGCCGGCGACGCGCACGAGCAGGCCTGGCAGGCCGTGCTGCCGATGGATACCTCGACCATCGCGCCACAGCCCAGCGGCGGCCAGCAGCGCCAGCCCCACCGCCAGGACCAGGTTGCCGGGCGTCAGCAGCAGGGCAACATGCTCGAACGCCGTGCCCAGGCGCGTTATCACTTCGCCTGGCAGCGCAGCATCCCCTGCCAGCATGGTCAAACGCTGCTCGGACATCCACGGCATCGCCACCAACAGATACACCAGCGCGCCCAACAGCATCTGCACCACACGCAAGGTCACCACCTTGCCCAGCCGGGCCAGCGGATCGCCGCGCAACAGGCCGCGCACCGCGTCGATGCAACACAAGCCGATGAATACATTCAGCGTCACCTGGTAGAAACCCAGGCCGCAGGCAATCAAGACGGTGCCGGCGAACAACCGGCGTGGATCGAGGCTCACCGCCAGGATCATCGCCGCCAGACCCAGTGCCATGGCGGGCCCGTCGTACTGGTATGAGAGGTTCTGCAGGAAGAACGGGCTGTACCACAGCGGCAACACCACGAGCAGGTCGGTCGGGCGCGGCTGGCCGAAGTAGTGAATGGCCAGGCGCGCCAGGGCATAGGCCGCCACTGGCAGGCTCAACAGCAGCGGCAAGGGGAACAGGTTGATCGCCCCACCGGCGAAGCTCAGCCCTGCATGCAGCCACTGGGTGAGCAGGCGCCCTTCGGCGGTCCAGTTCCCCGTGGCGGTCTGCGCGCGCCAGACATCGTCGAGGTACATCGAGTCGGCGAGAATCAGCGGCAGCACATGCAGGGCAAGTGCGAGCAGGCAGAGCAGGTGCGCCTGGCGCGGTGTCAGGGGGCGGTTCCACGGCTGGGCTGTCGGCATGGCCTACCTTGCAGGATCAAGGGGTTTGGCCAAGTGTAGACAGCGCAGCGCCAGCGTCTTCTGCAACGGTGTCGGGCACAGGCCTCACTTCATGGCCAACGCTGCCTGGGCGGCCTTGGCAACCCGGGGCTTGCGAAACACCAGCACATTACCGGCCATCACGGCGACCAGCCCCAGCAATGCCGGTGCCGTCCACTGATAACCTTCGGCGAATGCCGACACGTTCAGCGCTACCAGCGGGAACAGCACCGTGCAATACGCCGCCCGCTCCGGGCCCATGCGCCCGACGAGGGTAAGGTAGGCGGTAAAGCCAATCACTGAACCTGGAATCACCAGGTACAGCAGCGAACCGATATAGCGGGTGTTCCACTCCATGGCGAAGGGCACGCCATTGACCAGGCAATACAACCCCAGCAGGGTCGCACCGTACACCATCCCCCAGGCGTTGGTGGTCATCGGCTTGAGGCCCGCCTTCTGTTGCAGGCTGGAAAGCATGTTGCCGGCCGAGAAGCACAGGGTACCCAGCAACGCGAGGCCCAGGCCGACCAGGGTTTCACGGCTGGCGGCGTGTCCGGACAGCTCGGGCCAGAACAGCAGGCCCAACCCCAGCAAGCCCATGGCGCCACCGCCCAGCACGTTGGCGGCGATCTTCTGGCCGAAGAAGATCCGCGCGTTGAGCGCGTTCCACAGGGTCGCGGTGGAGAACACCACGGCGATCAGGCCGCTGGCGATCCACTGGCTGGCGGTGAGGAAGCACATGAAGTTGACACAGAACAGGCAAAGCCCCTGGGCCAGGCAGATCAGGTGCCCACGCCGATTCATCGGTTGCAGGCGACGGGTCAGCAGCAGGATCGCGAACAGGATCAGACCTGCCAGGGCAAAGCGGTAGACGATCGATACCGGGATCTCGACCACACCCAATTGCAGCTTCAGGGCGATCCAGGTGGTGCCCCAGATCAGGACGGTAAGCAAATAGAGCGACAGATTCATGGGCGGGGTCCTTGGGTCTGGCGGCGGTCTGCGGAAGCGGCGGTGGCAGCGGGCTTGCCCGCGAAGAACCCACCGCCGCTCACGAAGTCTGTCTCCCTCGCCCCGCCCCGCGCTTGCACAAACTTGCGCTTTTCCGTCGGCAACCACTCCCCTTGCGCTCACGCCGCAGTACGATAGCCCTCCAGAGGAATCGCCCATGCCGCCACTTCATCAGTTGCAAGTCTTCAACGCCATGCACAGCTCGCCCAACGCCCGCCTGGAAGCCAGCGCGCAAATGGGCGAGGGCCTGGCCGCAGCCCTGTGGCGCAACCGTGACGATGCGCGTGACTACCTCGCCCCCAGCCACCACACCCTGTCGTGCTACATCGCCGACGGCACCGGCACCTTCCGCCGCCAGCGCCCGGGCGACAAGGGCGCGCCGAACAAACTGTGCATCATGCCCGCCGGTCACGAGTCCAACTGGGTGGTCAACGGCACCATCCGCCTGGCGCACCTGTACATCAGCGAAGAACAGTTCGCCCTCGGCTGCATTCGCCTGCTCGACCGCGAGCCACGGGAAATGCAGCTGCACGAAGCCACCTTCCTCGACGACCCACAGCAGGCCCTGCGCTTTCACCAACTGATCGGGCTTGACTGGAACGAACCTGCCGAGCGCCTGCTGGCCAGCAGCCTGGCTCACGCCATCATCGACCATGCCGTGCTGGGCCAGGCCGGCCTGCGCCAGGGGCTACGGCTCAAGGGCGGGCTGGCGCCGCACCAGCGTCGGCATCTGGTGGACTACATCGAGGCCAATCTCGACCAGCCGCTTTCACTGAACGAACTGGCGCTGCGCTGCAATCTGTCCGAGTACCACTTCGCCCGGATGTTCCGCGCAAGCTTCGGCCTGCCGCCACACCAGTACCTGCTGGCGCGCCGACTGCACCAGGCGTGCCGGTTGCTGCGCCAGGGCGACCTGCCGCTGGGGCAGGTGGCATTGCTGTGCGGGTTTGCCAGTGCCAGCCATTTCAGCAATCGCTTCAGGCAGGCGATGGGCGCAACGCCCGGGGAGTATCGTGCTGCGCTGGGCAGAATAGAACTTGCGAGCCGATAAACCTTCGCCTGGGTACCTGATAATTCTGCTAGTTGTGGGCTCCTGATCATGTGTCTAGTTTCAGCAGGCACCTATCGCCCTTCACTGAATCTATCGCCCAGGAGAAAACAATGGAAAAAATCACAGAACTACCCGACAAATCTTATGGTTCATCTGCGCCGGATACATCGCAGGAACCTTACTTTAATCTGAGGTGGTATGGCTTCGAGAGCGAACATACCTCCGAGACCTCGAATGCCAAGATTGATTATGAGTTCTTCGCAGGCTTCACTCAGATCATAGCGCGTATGGCCCTCTCGCTTGACCGGGTCGTTCTGAATGTTCCCAATGGTTCCAAAGATGGGAGTTACCCTTTTGTCACCCTGGATGAACATCAAGGCGGGAAAGTCGGAATCATCCTGGGAGGAACCGCCCTCCGTTCAATAAAAGGTGTTGTCGATCTGAACAACATCGACGAAAGGTGCATCGTCAGCTTCTCTGGAACGGCAGACGGGTTCATCCTCAGAAAAGGGTATTTCAACTTCCCTTACCCGCGTGAACCACGTTGATGACTGAGTATATTGAAAGCACTCTAGTTCGCCATTGAAGTAGAGTGCTGCTGACCTGCCTCAGAACTCCAACGTACTCGATACGCTCACCTGCCGTGCATCGCCAATAGCCACGAAGTACCGGTTCACCGCCGAGCTGTAGTACACCTTGTCGAACAGGTTCTTCACGTTCAACTGCAAACGCACCTTGTGCGCATCCAGCTTGGTCTCGTAGCTGGCGAAGGCGTCGGCCACGGTGTAGGCCGGCAGGTCGAAATCGTTGGTCGGGTTACCTGCCCGCTCACCGACATAACGCGCACCGGCTCCCAAACGTAGACGATCACCACCGAACAGGCTGCCGTAGTCGTACACCGCCGACAGCGAGCCGGTATGGCGCGCCACATTCTGCAGGCGATTACCCTTGAGGGCCGGGTCCTTGGTCACTTCGGCGTCGGTGAAGGCATAGCTGCCGATCAGGCTCCAGCGTTCGCTGAGCTGGCCGCTCAGGTCCAGTTCGACGCCACGCGAGCTGACTTCGCCAGCATTGCTGTACAGGGTTTCGCCGGTGCGGGTGTCGAAGTTGGCCACCAGGACATTGCGCTTGGTGATGTCGAACAGCGCCAGGGTGCCGGTGATCTGCCCGGGAATGTCGAGCTTGGCCCCCAGTTCCCAGGCCTTGCCCTCCTCCGGGGCGATGGAGGAATCGAGCACCAGCCCGCCGCTCAGCGGGGCGATGCTGGAGTTGGGCTTGAACGACTCACTGTAGCTGCCATAGAACGACAGTTGCTCGTCGACCTTGTAGACCAGCCCGGCATGCGGGGTCCAGGCGCGGTCGCTGGTGTCGGTGTTGGTGGTGAAGGGTCGGCCGCGACCGGCGAGCTGGTCGTACTGTTGCAGGCGCACACCGGCCACGGCGATCCAGTGCTCGTCCAGGTGCACGGCGTCCTGGAAGAACAGCGAGTCGGTGCGCAGCTTGTCGGTCTGGTCGCTGTCGCTGGCACGCACGGTGCTGCCTTCAGGCTCCTGGCCATAGACCGGGTTGAGGTAGCTGAAGGTCGAGCGGCTGGCCTGGCGGATCAGGTCGGCGCGGTAGACCTTGCGGTCCTCATGGTCGAAGCCCAGCAGCAGGTCATGTTGCATCCCGCCCAGTTGCACATTGCCGTTCAGGCTCAGGGTGGCGAACTGGTCGCGGCTCATGGCGCCGTGGGTGCCGTCGATGCTGCGGGTCAGGGTGCCACGGGCCTCGTTGACGCCGGTCACCCGCACCTGGCTGGCGTCGTAGGTTTCACGGTTGAAGCTGTAGCCGAAGTGCAGTTTCCAGTCGTCCGCCAACTGGTGATCGACTTCAAGCCGATACAGGTCCGAGCGGCCTTCCATGTCGTTGAACGGCTCGTCCAGGCGGCGAGTGGCCGGGATATCCAGCGGGTGATTGGTGCGGTTGCTGATCGCCGTGCCACGGTCGAACGGATACAGGAACTCGCGGTGCTCATAGGCCAGCAGCACCTGGGTGTCCTCGCCAAACCAGGCCAGCGACGGCGCCACCAGCGACTCGCGGTGCACGCCGTAGTTGCGCCAGTAGTCTTCATCTTCATGATCGACGATCAAGCGATACGCCAGGTTGCTGTCGCCCAGTGCACCGGTGCTGTCGAAACTGCCACCGCTGCCATTCTTGCCGCTGCCGTAGGTCGAGCCGCGCAGGGTCAGGGCGTTGTATTGCTCGAGCTGCGGGCGCTTGCTGACCACGTTGATGACCCCGCCCGGATCCTGGATACCGTACAGCAGCGACGCCGGCCCCTTGAGCACTTCAACGCGTTCGGTGGTGGCGTTGAGGCTGCGACCCTGCACGATCGGCATGCCGTCGCGCATGATCGAACCGTCGCGGTTGTCGCCAAAGCCGCGCTTCATCACCGTGTCGGAGGTGCCGCCAAAGTTGTTGCCCTGGGTGATACCGCTGACGTTGGCCAGGGCATCATCGAGGTTGCGCGGAGCCTGGTCGCGCAACACCTGGGCCGGAACCACGTTGATGGCGTGCGGCGTTTCCAGGTTCGTCCCCTGGCCGCGCATGATCGAGGGGCTGGCCAGTGGCTGGTAGCTGAAGCTGTCCATCTGCGAGGTCACGGTGGTGGCTTGCAGGTTCAAGGCGCCGGACGTATCGAGAGGTTCCAGGGTCAGGGTGCGCGCATCGACGCGGCGCCAGGCCAGCCCGGATTGGCCAAGCAGTTGCTGCAAGGCCTGCTCGGCGCTGAACGAGCCGTTGAGCGCTGGCGCCTGCTGGCTGGGGAGCTCGAAGGTGTACACCACGCTTTGCCCGGTAGTGCGGCTGAAGGCGTTGAGGGCCTGGGCCAGTGGTTGGCCGGGCTGGGCGAAGGTATACACCTGAACCTGCTCGGCGGCGCGAGCCAAGGGTGCCAGCGCCACTGCGGACAGGGCACAGAGACCAAACCAGAGAGGGACGCAACGCGGGGTGAACTTCATGGACGCTGACCTGTGAGAAACCGGATTTATTGCGAATGAATCGCACTTTCACTCACTACACGGATGCCGCGCCGGGTTACCTCACCCCCCCGTGAAAAAAAATTGCGCACACCACCCCCGATAACGGCAAAAGGCCGCTTCCGGGTATCACGCGCCCATCGGCGCATTACCCGGAAGCGGCCTTGTGCCGCAATTCTGCAGGGGATCAGTGGTGTTCGCGGGTCGCGCGGAACTGCACGTCAGGCCAGCGCTCTTCCATCAGCGACAGGTTGACCCGGGTCGGTGCCAGATAGGTCAGGTGGCCACCGCCATCAATGGCGAGGTTCTCCATGGCCTTGTTCTGGAATTCCTCGAGTTTCTTCTTGTCGTCGCAGGCAATCCAGCGTGCCGACCAGACGGTGATCGGCTCGTAGGCACACTCGACCTTGTACTCTTCCTTCAGGCGGCTGGCGACCACATCGAACTGCAGCACACCGACCGCACCGAGGATGATGTCGTTGCTGCGCTCGGGGAAGAACACCTGGGTCGCCCCCTCCTCGGCCAACTGCTGCAGACCCTGGCGCAGCTGCTTGGATTTCAGCGGGTCCTTCAGGCGCACACGACGGAACAGTTCCGGGGCGAAGTGCGGGATACCGGTGAAGCCCAGCGCTTCGCCTTCGCTGAAGGTGTCGCCGATCTGGATCGTGCCGTGGTTGTGCAGGCCGATGATGTCGCCGGCATATGCCTCTTCGAGCTGTTCACGCTCGGAAGAGAAGAAGGTCAGCGCATCGCCGATGCGCAAGTCCTTGCCCAGGCGCACATGGCGCATCTTCATGCCCTTCTCGTACTTGCCCGAGCAGATACGCATGAAGGCGATACGGTCGCGGTGCTTGGGGTCCATGTTCGCCTGGATCTTGAACACGAAACCGGTGAACTTCTCCTCCACCGGTTCCACCGTGCGCTCGTGCGCCACGCGTGCCAGCGGGCGCGGTGCCCAGTCGACGACGGCATCGAGCACATGGTCGACACCGAAGTTGCCCAGAGCGGTCCCGAAGAACACAGGCGTGAGCTGGCCGTTGATGAACTCGTCCTGGTTGAACTCGTGGCAGGCGCCCTGCACCAGCTCCAGTTGCTCGACGAAGCCATCGTACTGGTCGCCCAGATGGGCGCGGGCCTCATCGGAATCCAGCTTCTGGATGATCTTGGCTTCGGTGCGCTCGTGGCCGTGACCCGGGGTGTAGACGATGATGTAGTCACCGGTGAGGTGGTACACGCCCTTGAAGTCGCGGTAGCAACCGATCGGCCAGGTGATCGGCGCGGCCTTGATCTTCAGTACCGCTTCGATTTCGTCGAGCAGTTCGATCGGGTCGCGGATGTCACGGTCGAGTTTGTTGATGAAGCTGACGATGGGCGTGTCGCGCAGGCGGCACACGTCCATCAGGGCGATGGTACGCGGCTCTACACCCTTACCGCCGTCCAGCACCATCAGCGCCGAGTCCACGGCGGTCAGGGTACGGTAGGTATCTTCGGAGAAGTCTTCGTGGCCGGGGGTGTCGAGCAGGTTGATCATGTGCTCGCGGTACGGGAACTGCATCACCGAGGTGGTGATGGAGATGCCACGCTGCTTCTCCATTTCCATCCAGTCGGAGGTGGCATGGCGGTCGGACTTGCGCGACTTCACGGTCCCCGCGACGGAGATTGCCTTGCCCATCAGCAGGAGCTTCTCGGTGATGGTGGTCTTACCGGCGTCGGGGTGGGAAATGATTGCGAAAGTGCGGCGCTTCGCGACTTCGGCGGCCTGGTTGGTCATGGGAAATCGCCTGACTGGGGATCGAAAAATGGGGCGATATCATACCTGAACTCGGGCTTGGACCAAAGCCGGCTGCACGAGTGATTGCAGAACCGGCCTCTTCGCGTGGCACGCCCGCGCCTACCAGTTGGCGATGCCCTGCGAAGAGGCCTGCCCAGTCACTATAAATTCGTGGCATCGCCCAAAAGCCCTCCACCTTAGTGTTTTCAACGCCTGCAGCGCGACAAATCGCATTTTTCACGCGCCTTTATCCTGCTTAGCCAGTGATTAACACTGGCCAAATGCCGCCTCAGATGGGAACCTTTACGCCCTCGGAGACGTCCACTCCCCTGCAACCCGTTTCGGTTCAGGGCTGATTTCACCAGCATTCACGAGCCTGACGGGGCTCGACTCATGGCATGAACGCACTGCCTCGCAGGCGTCACGCTGCTACTCGCGAACACACCACCCGCCTCCCGCACGGGCCGGCTACGAAGAAGTGTGTCCGCCGACGACATAAGGAGTCCACCTGTGGCGAAACGCTACGGAAAAGGGCTGATGGGATGGGCCTGCGTGCTCGTCATCCTGGCCCTGCTGATCCACTGGATCGGCACTGACACGATCGCGCGTTACCGCGACGATCTTGGGTTTTACCTGCAAGCGCACCTGGTACTGGTGTTGGCTTCGATGGCGGCGGCGCTGGCCGTGGGCATCCCCGCCGGCATTGCGCTCAGTCGACCGCACCGGGTCGACAAAGCCGAGCGCTTCATGCAGTTCTTCAACGTTGGCAACACCATTCCCCCCCTGGCCGTTCTGGCCATTGCCCTGAGCATTCTGGGCATCGGCGCAGGTCCTGCGATCTTCGCGTTGTTCCTCGCCTCCCTGCTGCCCATCGTGCGCAACACCTACGAGGGCCTGAAAAACGTCCCCGCCTCGCTCAAGGAAGCCGCCACCGGCATCGGCATGACCCCGCGCCAGCAACTCTGGCAGGTGGAGCTGCCCAACGCCGTGCCGATCATCGTCGGCGGCGTGCGCGTGGCCCTGGCGTTGAATGTGGGCACCGCACCACTGGCGTTTCTGATCGGCGCCAACAGCCTTGGCAGCCTGATCTTCCCCGGCATCGCCCTGAACAACCAGCCACAGCTGCTGCTGGGCGCCGCCTGCACGGCGCTCCTGGCCCTGGTACTGGATGCCCTGGTGAGCTTCTCCAGCAAGCGCTGGCTGGAACGCGGCCTGGCCGGATAACAAGAGGGAACCCATGAAAAAGACAATCGCCTTGCTGCTGGGCGCGGCACTGCTATGCGCAGGTTTTGCCCAAGCTGCAGAAAAACCCCTGGTGCGCATCGGCGCGCGGGTGTTCACCGAGCAGACCGTGCTCGCCGAAATCACTGCCCAGTACCTGCGTGCCAACGGCTTCCAGGTCCGAGTCACCGGCGGGTTGGGCAGCAGCCTGGCGCGCCAGGCCCACGAAACCGGGCAGCTCGACCTGATGTGGGAATACACCGGAGTATCGCTGGTCTCCTACAACCACATCGAGGAACGCATGCCCAGCGCCGAAGCGACCTACAACAAGGTCAAGGCCCTGGATGCGAAGAAGGACCTGATCTGGCTGACCCCCTCCAAGTTCAGCAACACCTATGCCCTGGCCCTGCCACGCAAGGTCGCCGAAGCCTACCCGCAGGTCACCACCATCAGCCAGCTGAACCAGGTGTTGCAGGACGAACAGGCGCGCAAGCACCTGGTGGCGCTGGACACCGAGTTCGCCAATCGCCCCGACGGTCTCGATGGCCTGCAGGCGATGTACGGCATGCAACTGGGGCGCGCCAACATCCGCCAGATGGATGCGGGCCTGGTCTACACCGCCCTGCGCAACAACCAAGTGTTCGCCGGCCTGGTCTACACCACCGACGGTCGCCTCAGCGCCTTCGACCTCAAGCTGCTGGACGACGACAAGCACTACTTCCCCGACTACACCGCAGCACCGGTGGTGCGCAAGGCCGTGCTCGACGCCCATCCGCAACTGGCCGACCTGCTCAAGCCGCTGGCCGAGACGCTCGACGACGAGACCATGCGCCAGCTCAACGCCAAGGTCGATGTCGAGCACCAGAGCCCGTCCAGCGTAGCCGCCGCGTTCCTGCGTGAACATGCCTTCAGCGAGGTCGCGCGATGAACCTGATCGATACTTTCGCCCATCTCGACTGGGCCCTGGTCCTGCAACTGACCGGGCAACACATCATGCTGGTCGGCATCGCCGTCAGCCTGGCCATCGTCATCGGCGTGCCGCTGGGCATCCTGATGACCCGCTTCCCGGTACTGGCCGGCCCGCTGCAAGCCAGCGCCACGGTATTGCTGACCATCCCGTCGATTGCCCTGTTCGGCCTGCTGCTGCCGTTCTACAGCAAGTTCGGCCAGGGCCTCGGCCCGCTGCCGGCGATCACGGCGGTGTTCCTTTATTCGCTGCTGCCGATCCTGCGCAACACCTACCTGGCCCTGACCAACGTCGAGCCTGGCATCCGCGAAGCGGCACGCGGCATCGGCATGACCTTCGGCCAGCGCCTGCGCATGGTCGAGCTGCCCATCGCCGTACCTGTGATCCTCGCCGGCGTGCGCACCGCCGTGGTGATGAACATCGGCGTGATGACCATCGCCGCGACCATCGGTGCCGGTGGCCTGGGTGTGCTCATTCTCACCTCCATCAGCCGCAGCGACATGTCGATGCTGCTGGTCGGCGCCGTGCTGGTCAGCCTGCTGGCGATCATCGCCGACCTGCTCCTGCAAACCCTGCAACGTGCCCTGACTCCAGAAGGACTGCGCTCATGATCGAACTCAAGAACCTCAGCAAGACCTTCAACGTCAACGGCAAGGACGTCAAAGCCGTCGACTCGGTCAGCCTCACCGTCAACGAAGGCGAAATCTGCGTGTTCCTCGGCCCTTCCGGCTGCGGCAAGAGCACCACGCTGAAGATGATCAACCGCCTGATCACCCCGACCTCCGGCCAGGTGTTCATCAATGGCGAGGACACCACCGGCCTTGACGAAGTGACCCTGCGCCGACACATCGGCTACGTGATCCAGCAGATCGGTCTGTTCCCCAACATGACCATCGAGGAAAACATCACCGTGGTGCCGCGCCTGCTCGGCTGGGACAAGCAGCGCTGCCATGACCGCGCCCGCGAGCTGATGAGCATGATCAAGCTCGAACCCAAGCAGTACCTCCAGCGCTACCCGCGCGAACTGTCGGGTGGCCAGCAGCAGCGCATCGGCGTGATCCGCGCGCTGGCGGCCGAGGCCCCGGTGCTGCTGATGGACGAGCCGTTCGGTGCGGTCGACCCGATCAACCGCGAGATGATCCAGAACGAGTTCTTCGAGATGCAGCGGGCGCTGAACAAGACCGTGATCATGGTCAGCCACGACATCGACGAGGCCATCAAGCTGGGCGACAAGATCGCCATATTCCGCGCAGGCAAGCTGCTGCAACTGGACCACCCGGACACGCTGCTGGCGCACCCGGTGGACGACTTCGTCAGCAACTTCGTCGGCCAGGACAGCACCCTCAAGCGCCTGCTGCTGGTGCGCGCAGAGGATGCCGCGGACAACGCGCCGTCGGTCAGCCCCGAGACCCCGGTGAGCGAGGCACTGGAGTTGCTCGACGAGCACGACCGCCGCTACGTGGTGGTCACCGATGCGGCGAACAAGGCGATGGGGTATGTGCGCCGGCGCGACATGCACCGCCAGCAAGGCACCTGTGGGGACTTCCTGCGATCGTTCAATGCCACCGCATCTCATGACGAGCACCTGCGCATCCTGTTGTCGCGCATGTACGAGTTCAATCGGGCCTGGTTGCCGGTGCTGGATGCCGAGCAGGTGTTTCTTGGCGAGGTGACCCAGGAGTCCATTGCGGCCTACCTGAGTTCCGGGCGCTCGCGCGGGGCCAAGACCAGCATTGTGTCGCCTGCCGAGACGGTGGCCCTTTAAATTGCTGGGGGCGCTTTGCGCCCCGGCGATGTCGAATCAAATCCTGGATAGGTAGTGCTTGGACGGGCCTATTCGCGGGCAAGCCCGCTCCCACAGGTACAGCGCCAGCCTCAGGGCTTGCATAGGACCTGTGGGAGCGGGCTTGCCCGCGAATGGGGCGACTCGGTATCAGAACCCTACACTGGCCTGCACATAGAAAGTGCGCGGCTCACCCACGTACAACCCGGCGTTGTTGTCGCTGGAACGGGTGTAGTACTGCTTGTCGAAGATGTTCTTCACCCCCGCCGCCAGCTTCAGGTTCGACAGCTGCGGGCCGAAGTCATAGCCACCACGCGCATGCCAGGTCACGTAGCCCGGAATGTTGCCGTACTGTCCATCGGCGCTCGGCTGGGTGATGTAGTTGCCGGTGAAGCTGCCGTCGGCATTGACCCCGGTGCCCGGTGCGCGCTGCTTGGATTGGGCATAGGCATCCAGGTTCCAGGTCCAGCGGTTGATCTGGTAACGCAGCCCGGCCGTGGCCACCTGGCGCGAGTAGAACGGCAGGTCGCGGCCCTTGAAGCCAGGGATCTCACCTTCATAGGTAGCACGGGTGTAGGTGAAGCCGGCGTTGGCCGACAGGCCGTCCAGTCGCGGATCCAGGCCGGCCAGGTCATAGCGCACCGATGCCTCGATACCCTGGTGCTTGGTCGCGCCCAGGTTGGTCCAGCCCACGTCGTTGCTGATGTACTGCAGTTCGTCGTCGAAGTCGATGTAGAACGCAGTCAGCTCGCCAGCGAAGTGGCCGTCGTCATAGCGGGTACCGATCTCGTAGGTCTTGGCTTTCTCCGGCTCCAGGCCGTTGGCGGTGTTGTCACCCGAGCCGCCCTGGCCCAGCTGGAAGTACTGCAGGCTACCGAACGAGGTCTCGTAATTGGCGAACAATTTCCACGCCTCGGACATGTGGTACATCACGCTCAGGGCCGGCAGCGGCTCGTTGCTGGTGATGCTGCGGTTCTTCTCCGGCACCGGGCGGTTGTTGGTGTCCAGCACCGGACGGTCGCGCCAATCGGTGTTGATGTGCTCGAAGCGGATGCCTGGGGTGATGGTCCAGTTGCCAACGTCGATCTTGTCATCGATGTAGTAGGCACTGGCCTCGGTACCGCCAGTACGGTCCTGGTAGACGTGGCCATCGGAGGTCGGGGTGACGGTCGGCACGTTGTCGATCAGCGCCAGGCGTGATGCCTGCTCGCGCATGGTTTCCTTCAGGTAGCGATAACCGACGCTGACTTCCTGGGTCACAGGCCCGGTGAAGAAGACCCGCGACACGCGTGGCTCGATACCGAAGGTGGTGTAGTTACGCGGGAACGACGACAGGGTGCGCTGGTCGCGAGCGGCAATGGCGCTGCCGCGGAAGCTGTCGGTGTAGTAGGTCAGCACTTCGAACTGAGTGGCTTCGTCGAGCTGGCGCTGCCACTTGAACGAGACGTCCTTGCGACGGCCGCTGAAGTAGTCGTAGTCGCGTACCGACTGGTACGGATCGCGGTCGAACTGCGCCTGGGTCAGGCCACCGGGCATGTCGGCGCGGCCGTCATAGTAGTGGAAGTTGAGCCAGAACTCGTCGCTGTCGGTGGGTGCCCAGTGGGTCTTGAGCAGCACGTCATCGATGTCGTTGTCGTTATTGCTGCGGCGGTAGCCGTTACCGTTGACGCCGGAGTACAGCAACGCGACGCCGATGCCGTTGTCGGCAGTACCGCCGACGAAGGCCGACTCGGTGTGTTTCCAGCCACCGTACCTGGAGGTTTCCAGGGTGGTGCCCAGCTCGGCCGTGGCTTTTTCAGGGATCGCCCGGGTGACGAAGTTGATGACCCCGCCGACGTTCTGCGGGCCATAACGCACCGAGCCTGCACCGCGGACCACGTCGATGCTGTCGAGGTTGCCCGAGGAGATCGGCGCCATCGACAACTGCGGCTGGCCATAAGGAGCAAAGGCCGCCGGCACGCCGTCGATCAGCACGGTCGAGCGTGGCGACAGGCGCGAGGTCAGGCCGCGCACCCCGACGTTGAGCGACAGATCACTGCCGCCGGTGCCGTTGGAGTCCTGTACCTGCACACCCGGGATACCACGCAGCGCGTCGCGCACGTTCATGGTGCCCTGCTCAACCATTTCCTGGCGGCGCACCACGGTACGCGCGCCGGGGTGGTTCTGCACCACGGTCTGGTCGGCATCGCCCAACCAGTCACCCACCACCTTCACATCCGTAGGCGCCAGTTCCAGGCTACCGGTGGTCAAGGTGCCAGCGCTCTGCACCGGCTTGACTACCACGGTGTCCTGGGACATCTCGTAGGTCAGCCCGCTGCCTTGCAGCAACTGTTGCAGTGCCTGCTCGGGGGCCAGATTACCGGACACCGCCGGCGCCTGTTTGCCGGCCACCAGGTCCGGGCTGAAGAACAGTTGCAGGTTGGTCTGCTGGCCAAGCTGGGCCAAGGCCTGGGCCAGCGGTTGGGCCTGGATCTGGATGGCGGCCGGGGCCTGGGCGGCATAACCGTGGGTGGCAGCGGCGCTGACCGCCAGCGCCAGCGCCAGGCGGCGCAGATGAAGCAGGGGCTTGTTGTTGTTCACGTCTTCGATCAGTCCTGAAAGTCGGGATGAATGCCAACCGCATGCAAATGTAAATGCTTGGCAGTTGCAGCTGGCGGGGAAGACGAACGAGGCGAAAAAAACCTGAATTTATTTCGCGATTATTTCGCTGGAGCCGTCGGAGTGGGTTTTCACGGCCACCGGCAAGATGTTCGGCAGAGCCCGCAGCAGCGCATCCGGATCGTCGGTGCTGAAGGTGCTGGAAAGGCGCAGGTTGGCCACCTTGCCCGGTGCGACATACAGCGGATGGCGGCGGTAGCGCGAGACTTCACTGACCACTTCGGCGAGGGTGGCGTTGTCGAATACCAGCTTGCCCTGGCGCCAGGCGGTGAGCGTGGCGGCGTTGATCGTGTAGGGCGCGGCGACCTTGCCCTGGTGGTCGATATGCGCGCCCTGCCCTGCCCCCAACTGCGCCAGCGAGCCCGCCGCGCCCTCGACCTTCACCGACCCCTGCTCGACGGCAACCCGGGTCAGGCCATTGTCCTGACGCACGTCAAAACGAGTACCAGTGACAGTGACGCTGCCTTGCGCGGTATCGACCACGAACGGTCGGCTGCTGTCGTGGGCGACGCTGAACATCGCCTCGCCGGCCAGCAGCCGCAGTTGCCGGCGCCCGGCGCTGAACGCAACGTCGATGCGCGTGGCACTGTTGAGCTCCAGGCGCGAGCCGTCCGGGAGCTCGAACAGGCGCCGCTCGCCCGCCTGCGTGGCGAGCACGTCGTGGTGGTTCATTTGCTGGTACTGCCAGCCGCCCCAACCCAGGCCAAGCGCAGCCAGCGCCACCCCCGCGGCCAGGGCCTGGCGCAGCAGGCGCCTGCGCGGCAGTTGGCGCACTGGCTCTGGTTCGCACAAGGCTTCGAGGCGCTCGGGAGGGATGAAATCGGCTGCACACCACAACCTGCCGAGCAGTTCGTATTCCTGCCGGTGCTCGGGGCGCTCGTCCAGCCAATGCTGCAGACGCTCGCGCAGGGCGCTGTCATCGGGCGCGTCCTGCATGCGAACAAACCAGGCGGCGGCCTGTTCGCGCGGGTTGTCGGCGCCTTGCTGATTCATCGAAAGGGTCTCCTGACTCATCTGGTAGTCACGTCCAGGTGCTCACGCAGATGTCGGAGCGTGCGAATCATATACTTTTCGACCATGTTCTTGGTCAAACCCATGCGCTCGGCGATCTCGGCCTGGGTCAAGCCTTCGAGCTTCTGCCAGATGAACACCCGCCGACAGTTGACCGGCAGTTGCGCCAGCGCTCGCTCGACCGTGTCGGCCAACTCCAGCGCGTGCATATAGGCTTCCGGGTCGCCGCCATGGCCGGTGCCTTCATCGAACAGTTCAATTTCCAGGGCCTGACGGCGGTCTTCGCGACGGAAACCATCCACTGCAATATTGCGTGCGGTCTGGTGCAGATAGGCGCGCGGCTGCTCGACCTGCTCGCGCGGATTTTCCAGCACGCGGACGAAGGCATCGTGGGCGAGATCCTCGGCCTGCTGACGACTGCGCAACTTGCGCGTCCAGGTGCCGATCAGCTCGTGATAGTGGTCGAGAAAGCCTTTGTGTCCGGACACGGTCTGGCTCGTCAGGGAGGCGGGGACAAGAAGTCGCAAATAGTAATACTTCTTATTAAAAGCGGCAAATCGGCGTGTGCCTGTTCACCGAGGGCATTTTTTTGCCTTGGTAACAAAAAATTTATCGATGGATTCCGGCACGGATGTACCCGCTCTGCGTGGCCATAAATATGAACACCCAAAGGCTTTTCGCGAACGAGCACGGCGTCGCTCAAACACCGTGACGCCTATGAAAACGGGTTCGCTGGCGAACGGGCCGACATGCTCCATTCCACAATTCTTTACGCTGGAATTGGCCTGGGGAACATCTGCCGGTCACACGAGTCGGTTATTCAAATGGCTGCTCGTCGATTGCACCGGAACACGCCGGGATTGCGGGTTGATTCTGCATTCCTCACGCCCTAAAGTGCGCGCCGAACGTCCATGCTGGAAACGATCCATCCGGCTCAAGTACTGACGACGAGACAGCAAGGCCGCCGCTTTTTACAGCGACCTTTTTGCTTTCGGCGACATGCCTTGGGAAGTAGGCGAACCAAAGTGGGGATACGGAGGACGTTCAGTTTGCAGCCACTTATCTTTTCAGTTTGCCCATGGAGTCCCTAAGCATGTCGATCCAGGTCGAAGACTATTTCGCGCGCGATACCTTCCAGAAAATGAAGGCGTTCGCCGACAAGCAGGAAACCCCGTTCGTACTCATCGACACCCAGATGATCAGCCAGGCCTACGACGACCTGCGCGCGGGCTTCGAATTCGCCAAGGTCTACTACGCAGTCAAGGCCAACCCGGCGGTCGAAATCATCGACCTGCTCAAGGATAAAGGCTCGAGCTTCGACATCGCCTCGATCTACGAGCTGGACAAGGTGCTGGGCCGTGGTGTCAGCGCCGACCGCATCAGCTACGGCAACACCATCAAGAAGTCCAAGGACATCCGCTACTTCTACGAGAAGGGCGTGCGTCTCTACGCCACCGACTCCGAAGCCGACCTGCGCAACATCGCCAAGGCCGCACCGGGCTCGAAGGTGTACGTGCGTATCCTCACCGAAGGCTCGACCACTGCCGACTGGCCGCTGTCGCGTAAATTCGGTTGCCAGACCGACATGGCCATGGACCTGCTGATCCTGGCCCGCGACCTGGGCCTGGTGCCCTACGGCATCTCCTTCCACGTCGGTTCCCAACAGCGCGACATCAGCGTCTGGGACGCGGCCATCGCCAAGGTCAAGGTGATCTTCGAACGCCTGAAGGAAGAAGACGGCATCGAGCTGAAGCTGATCAACATGGGTGGCGGCTTCCCGGCCAACTACATCACCCGCACCAACAGCCTGGAAACCTACGCCGAAGAGATCATCCGCTTCCTCAAGGAAGACTTCGGTGACGACCTCCCGGAAATCATCCTGGAGCCGGGCCGTTCGCTGATTGCCAACGCCGGTATCCTGGTCAGCGAAGTGGTGCTGGTGGCGCGCAAGTCGCGCACCGCCGTCGAGCGCTGGATCTACACCGACGTGGGCAAGTTCTCCGGCCTGATCGAAACCATGGACGAAGCCATCAAGTTCCCGATCTGGACCGAGAAGAAAGGTGAAGCCGAAGAAGTGGTGATCGCCGGCCCGACCTGCGACAGCGCCGATATCATGTACGAGAACTACAAGTACGGCCTGCCGCTGAACCTGGCCATTGGCGACCGCCTGTACTGGCTGTCGACTGGTGCCTACACCACCAGCTACAGCGCGGTGGAGTTCAACGGTTTCCCGCCGCTGAAGGCGTTCTACCTGTAATACCCGAACGGGGCCGCAAGGCCCCGTTCTCGTTCGTGTCGTCCTGTACTGGCCCCTTCGCGGGTACAGCGCCAGATTTCAATGTGGCGCGGTCCCTGTGGGAGCGGGTTTACCCGCGAAGAGGCCAGTACAGGCGACATCATTCTTCGCGCCGCTCCAGTTCCTCGGCATAGCGCGCGGCAAAGCTCATCAGCACCGGCCCTGCGTTCTGTAACGTCACCAATGCACTGCGCAGAAAGCTCAGGTTGCCCTCCCCTCGCGCCCGCTCGAACCATGGCGCAGCCTCGGCGACCTCACCTCGCTCCACAAGCACCAGCGCCAAACTGAACATTCCGCGAAAATCCCCCGCCTCGGCCGAACGCCGATACCAGCGCACCGCCCGCACCGGGCTCGCGGTCGTGGCGATGCCCTGCTCCAGATAACGTCCGTACAGGTTCATCGACTTGGCATGCCCCATATGCGCCGCCTTCTCGTAGCAGAACAGCGCCTGCGCCTGGTTCACCGGCACTCCACGTCCGGTCGCCAGCAGGTTGCCCAGATTGTAGAGGCCCCACTCGGAGTCGGCATCGGCGGCCTGTGCGTAATGGATGGCCGCCTGGGTCAGGTCGATCTCCCCACCCCAGCCGTGCTCCAGGCAACGCCCCAGCATGTTGAAGGCCATGGCATTGCCAGCCTGCGCGGCAATGGCGAACCAATGCCGCGCCAGGCGCTCATCCTGTTCGATACCGTGCCCGTCGAGCAGGATCTGCCCAAGCAATGCCTGCGCCTCGACCACACCTTGCCCCGCTGCGGCAAGAATCGCCTGGGCGGCCTTGCCAGGGCTGTGCTCGAGCATGGCCTTTAGCTCGGCGACATCGATCACATCCTCGCGCCGCAACTGATACGACATGCTCAAACCTCCGCCCAGCGACGCAACAGGTTGTGGTAGGTGCCGGTCAGTTGCAGCAGCGACGGATGATCGGGCACATCGGCACCGAGCTGGCGTATGGCGTTGTCCATCTCGAACAGCAGCGTGCGCTGGCCATCGTCGCGCACCAGGCTCTGGGTCCAGAAGAACGCCGCGTAACGCTCGCCACGGGTCACCGGGTTGACCTTGTGCAGGCTGGTGCCTGGATACAGCACCATGTCGCCTGCCGCCAGCTTGACCTGCTGCACACCGTAGGTGTCCTGGATCACCAGTTCGCCGCCGTCGTAGCTGTCCGGCTCACTGAGAAACAGCGTGGACGAAAGGTCGGTGCGCACCCGCTCGGGGCTGCCCTTGGGCTGGCGCAATGCATTGTCGATGTGGAAGCCGAAGTTGCCACCCTCGCGGTAGCAATTGACCAGCGGCGGGAACACCTTGTGCGGCAACGCCGCCGACATGAACAGCGAATTGCGCCATAGCCGGTCGATCAGCGCGCTGCCGATCTCCTTGGCCAGGGCGTGGCCTTCGGGCAGTTGCAGGTTGTGCTTGGCCTTGGCCGACTGGTAGCCGGCAGTGACCTTGCCATCAGCCCAGTCAGGCTGTTCCAGCGCCTGGCGGATGCGGGAAATCTCGTCGGCGTCGAACAGGCCGGGGATGTGCAGAAGCATGCGCGGGTTACCTGGCAGAGGGCAAAGGCCCCAATGATATTGATTGCCTTTTGCGACAGGCAAGTGCCGTTTGGGCAATCACTTTGATACAGATGGCGGGCGCAGACGCATGAACCCGGAAAAACCGTAAGGGCAAAATGTAAAGATTGTAAGTTTCTTGCGAATGGTAACGAGTCTCAATTGTTACTTACAATTGCTTACATTAACATCCGCGGCCTTCACACCTTGGGGAAGGTCAAAAACAACATGCGCCACGTACCATCCGCTGTCAGCTCTCCACGCCTGCTCACCTGCGCCATCGGCGTCGCCATCAGCGCGACCTCGGCCTATGCCGCCGACCCCGCAGCCCAGCCCGTGACGCTCGACGCCACCAGCGTCAACGGCAAGGCCGAACAGGCGAGCACCGAGTACAAGGTCGAGAAAGCCTCCTCGCAGAAATACACTGCGCCGCTGGTGGACACCCCGCGCTCGGTCACGGTGATCCCGCAGCAGGTGATCAAGGACACCAACGCCCTGAGCCTGCAGGATGCACTGCGTACCGTACCAGGTATCACCTTCGGTGCCGGCGAAGGCGGCAACCCGCAAGGCGACCGCCCCTTCATCCGCGGCTTTGACGCCCAGGGCGATACCTACCTGGACGGCGTGCGCGACACGGGTGCACAGACACGCGAGATCTTCGCCATCGAATCGGTGGAAGTGGCCAAGGGCCCGAACTCTGCGATTGGCGGGCGCGGCGCGGCAGGCGGCACCATCAACCTGGTGAGCAAGCGCGCCCACCTGGGCAACTCGCTCGACGGCGCCTGGACCTGGGGCAGCGACCAGACCCAGCGCTACACCTTCGATGGCAACTACCAGTTCAGCGACAGCGTGGCCGGGCGCCTCAACCTGATGACCCACGAGAGCAACGTCGCCGGGCGCGACAAGGTCAATTACGACCGCTGGGGCATCGCCCCGTCGCTGGCCTTCGGCCTGGGCACCCCGACCCGCGTCAACCTCGACTACTACCACCTGGAAAGCGACGACCTGCCGGATTCGGGCATCCCCTACACCGTACCGGCCGGCGGCACCGGCGCCCGTACCTCGGCCAACCCGAGCAAGCCTTACGCAGGTGGCGACCACGACAACTTCTACGGCCTGACCGGCCGCGACTTCCGCAAGTCGCGGGTAGACATCGCCACCATCGCCGTCGAACACGACCTGTCGGACTCGCTGACCATCAAGAACACCCTGCGCCACGGCAACAGCATGCAGGACTACATCCTCACCCAGCCGGACGACAGCAAGGGCAACGTCAACAACGGCAGTGTCTGGCGCCGCGCCAATACCCGCGTAGGCAATACCGCCACTACCACCAACCAGACCGACCTGTTCGGCGAGTTCTACCTGGGCGGCCTGAAGAACAGCTTCTCCACCGGCATCGAACTGAGCCGCGAAGAAAGCGAACGGTCCTCCTACAACGTCAACACCGACACCACGCCAGCCTCGCCCGGCAACGCCAGCACCAACTGCACCCCGGGCATGATCGTCTCCAGCGGTTACAACTGCACCTCGCTGAGCAACCCCAACCCGGACGACCCGTGGAACGGCGCGATCTCGCGCAACTACGCAGGCACCACCACCAACAGCAAGACCCGCGCGCTGTACGTCTTCGACACCCTCGAACTGACCCCGCAGTGGCTGCTGAACATGGGCCTGCGCTACGACCACTTCGACACCGACTACAAGACCTACACCGCAGCCGGCGCCACCACAGCCAAGGGCCGCGACAAGAGCGAGTTCCTCACCGGCCAGTTGGGCCTGGTGTGGAAACCGGCCGACAACGGCAGCATCTACGTGTCCTACGCCACCTCCGCCACGCCACCGGGCGCGATGCTCGGCGAAGGCCAGGAAGGCAACCCGCTGCCGGGCACCCCGGACCGTTCGGGCAACCTGCTGTCCAGCGACCTGGAACCCGAAGAAACCACCAACTACGAGATCGGTACCAAGTGGGACCTGCTTGACCAGCGCTTGTCCCTGGCCGCTGCGCTGTTCCGCACCGAAAAGGAAAACGCCCGCGTCCAGGTGAACACCACCACCTACGAGAACGTCGGCGAAACTCGCGTGCAGGGCATCGAGCTGTCGGCCAGCGGCAAGCTCACCGACAAGTGGCAGGTGTTCGCCGGCTACACCTATATGCAGGCACGCCAGATCGACGGTGGCCCGCTGGGCAAGGCCAACGACGGCAACCAGCTGCCGAATACGCCGAACAACAGCGCCAGCCTCTGGACCACCTACGCCATCACACCGAAGCTGACCGTTGGCGGCGGCGCCTTCTATGTGGATGACGTGTATGGCAGCGTGGCCAACACCACCATGGTCGACAGCTACGTGCGCTACGACGCCATGGCAGCGTACAAGCTGACCAAGAACGTCGATCTGCAACTGAACGTGCAGAACCTGACCAACGAGGTGTACTACGACAAGGCCTTCTCCACCCACTTCGCCAACCAGGCGGCCGGGCGTACGGCGCTGCTGACCACCAGCGTCCACTTCTGATGATGGGGCTGGGCTAGTTTGCACCGGCCTCTTCGCGGGCAAGCCCGCTCCCGCAGGGACACCACAATCCTCAAACCTGTGGAACACCTGTGGGAGCGGGCTTGCCCGCGAAGAGGCCGGTGCAGTCGAGCACTAGACAGAACGCCCCCCGCCCCGATCATTCCTGTGAGCGGGGCTTTTACGTATCAAGGCATAATGCACGCCGCGCGGTCTGTGGCAGCAACACAAGGTGATCGATGTGCTGAAGAAGTCGCTGTTCCAATTGCACTGGTTCTTTGGCATCACCGCCGGCCTGGTGCTGGCGCTGATGGGCATCACCGGTGCGATCTGGTCGTTCCAGGAAGAACTGCTGCGCCTGTTCAACGCCGATGTGCTCAAGGTCGAGGTGCGCCAGGAGGGTGTGCTGCCGCTGCCGGAACTGGTGCGCCGCGCGGAACTGGCCCAGGGTGACAAGGTGGCGATGCTCTGGGTCGATACCCACGCCGACACTGCCGCACGCCTCTTCTTCACCCCGCCGCCCGGCGAACGCCGCGGTGAGCTGCGTTATGCCGACCCGTACACTGGCGAGCTCAAGGGTGAAGTGACGGGCCTGGGCTTCTTCAACCTCATGTTGCAGTTGCACCGTTTCCTGGCCATGGGCGATACCGGCCGGCAGATCACCGGTGCCTGCACCCTGATGCTGATCTTCTTCTGCCTCTCCGGCCTGTACCTGCGCTGGCCGCGCCGGGCCCTGAACTGGCGGGTCTGGCTGAGCTTCGACTGGGCCAAGAAAGGCCGCGCCTTCAACTGGGACCTGCACGCGGTTGCCGGGACCTGGTGCCTGCTGTTCTACCTGCTGTTTGCCCTGACTGGCCTGTTCTGGTCCTACGACTGGTACCGCGAGGGCCTGAACAAACTGCTCGCCGACAAACCCGCAGCCGGCGAGCAGCATCAGCGCGGCGCAGGTCGCGGCCGGCCCGGGCCACAAGCAGCGGATGCCAAGGCAGCGCCGCTGGTGGTCGACTACGACGCCATCTGGAGCAATCTGAAGGATGCCGCAGGCCCACGCCTTGCCAGCTACAACCTGCGCCTGCCACCTGGCGGCGGCCAGCCGGCGACGCTGTTCTACCTGCTCGATGACTCGGCCCACGAGCGCGCCTTCAACACCGTGACGCTTGACCCCGCCACCGGCCAGATCAAACGTCACGAGCGCTACACCGACAAGTCGTTCAAAGCCCAACTGCTACAGAGCGTCTACGCCCTGCACGTGGGCAGCTATTTCGGTTTGCCGGGCAGGATCATCCTCACCATCGCCAGCCTGACCATGCCGCTGTTCTTCGTCACCGGCTGGCTGCTGTATCTCGATCGCCGCCGCAAGAAGCGCCAGGTCCGTGCCGCCCGAGGCTCGGTCGACACCGCCAACGCCAGCGGCGACAGCTGGCTGATCGGCTTCGCCAGCCAGAGTGGCCTGGCCGAGCAACTGGCCTGGCAGAGCGCGGGGCAGTTGCAGGCGGCGGGCTTGCCGGTACAGGTGCGCTCGCTCGCCGAGCTGGGCGAGGACGAGCTGCGCCAGGCCCGTCGCGCGCTGTTCGTGGTCAGCACCTTCGGTGACGGCGAGGCGCCTGACAGCGCCCGCGGCTTCGAGCGCAAGGTGCTGGGCCAGCCCTGGGCCCTGCAACACCTGAACTACGCCCTGCTCGCCCTGGGCGATCGACAGTATCCGCATTTCTGCGGTTTCGCCCGGCGTTTGCAGGCCTGGCTGGCCGAGCGTGGCGCGACCACCGCGTTCAGCCCGATCGAAGTCGACAGTGCCGACCAGAACGCCCTGCAACAATGGCAGCAGGCCCTGGGGCAACTGACCGGCGCACGTCCGCTCGCCGCCTGGCAACCGCCCAGCTACGGCAACTGGCGCCTGGTAGGACGGGAGCGCCTCAACCCCGGTAGCCAGGGCGCACCGGTGTACTTGCTGGGCCTGAGTGCCGAACACCCAAGCGTCTGGGACGCTGGCGACCTGGTCGAGGTGCTGCCCCGCCACAGCCAGGCGCGGATCGATGCCTTCCTGCAAGGGTTGGGGCTCGATGCGAATCTGCCGGTGCAACTTGAGGGTCTTGTCGAGCCGCTTGGCCAGGCGCTGGCCAGTCGCCAGTTGCCAACCAGCCGCGAGCATCTGGTCGGCCTGCACGCCCAGGCGCTGGTCGATTCGCTGATTCCACTCGGTGCCCGCGAATATTCCATCGCCTCGATCGCCAGCGACGGCGTGCTGGAACTGATCGTGCGCCAGGAGCGTCATGCCGATGGCAGCCTCGGGCTGGGCTCCGGCTGGCTGACCGAATACCTGCCCATGGACGGCCATGCCAGCCTGCGTCTGCGCCGCAACAGCAGCTTCCACCTGCCGGCCGCCTCGGTACCGATGGTGCTGATCGGCAACGGTACTGGCCTGGCAGGCCTGCGCAGCCTGCTCAAGGCCCGGATCGCGAGTGGTGAGCAGCGCAACTGGCTGCTGTTCGGCGAACGCAACCGCGTCCACGACCTGCTCTGCGGCCGCGAGCTGCAAGGCTGGCTGGACAGCGGCGATCTGGCACGATTGGACCTGGCGTTCTCGCGAGACCAGGCGGAAAAGGTGTATGTGCAGGATGTGCTGTTGCAGCAAGGCGAAGAGCTGCGCCGTTGGGTCGCCGAGGGTGCCTGTGTGTATGTCTGCGGCAGCCTGCAGGGGATGGCAGGCGGCGTGGATGCAGCGCTGAAGGGGCTTCTGGGTGAAGAGCTCGTCGAGCGGCTGATCGAGGATGGGCGCTATCGGCGGGATGTGTACTGACCAGCGCCTGATGTATCGGTCTTTTCGCGCGCAAGCCCGCTCCCACAGGTAAAGCATTGAGTAACGCTTTACCTGTGGGAGCGGGCTTGCCCGCGAAAAGAGCACTGCAGTTTCAACGCAGCTCGAAGGTGTCGGCATCCAGGTTCGCCGGGAACTTGGCCCGATACGCCGCCAGGTCAGCGGCGCTCAACACCGCGCTGAACACCCCGTCGGCCTCCCCCGCACTCAGCAGGCTCTCGCCCTGGAAGTCCAGCACCTGGCTGTCACCCGAATAGGCAAAGCCTTTGCCGTCGGTCCCCACTCGATTCACCGCAGCCACGTAGCACAGGTTCTCGATCCCCCGCGCCGGCAGCAGCCGGTTCCAGTGCTGGCGCCGCGCGGCCGGCCAGTTCGCCGTGTACAGCAGCAGGTCGGTGTCCTGGGCGTCGCGGCTCCACACCGGGAAGCGCAGGTCGTAGCAGATCAGCGGGCGAACTCGCCAGCCCTTGAGCTCGAACTGCACCTGGCGCTCGCCAGGCGTGTAGTGCTTGTGCTCACCCGCCATGCGGAACAGGTGGCGCTTGTCGTAATGCAGCACCTCGCCGTCCGGTCGCGCCCACAGCAGGCGATTGCGATGGCTGCCGTCGGCGGCCTGGATGATCACACTGCCAGTGATCACCGCATCGATCTTCTTTGCCTGTGCCTTGAGCCACTTGTAGGTCGGACCATGCTCGGGCTCGGCAAGGCGTTCGGACTCCATCGAGAAGCCAGTGGTGAACATCTCCGGCAGGATCACCAGGTCAGCGCCACGGGCCTGCTCCAGCAATACCTCGAAATGCGCATGGTTGCCCTCGCGGTCATGCCAGGCCAGGGTGGTTTGCACCAAGGCGAGCTTCAGGTTCGGCAGTTGACTCAGATCGCGCATAGTTTTTCCGCCGCCTGACGCAGCGTCTCCTCACGTTTGGCAAAGCACAGGCGCACCAGGCGTTGCTCGGGGATGGGGCGCTGGTAGAACACCGACACCGGGATGGTCGCCACGCCGTGTTCGCGGGTCAGCCACAGGGCCATCTCCACATCATTGAGGTCGGGACGGATCGCCGAGTAGTCCACCAACTGGAAATAGGTACCCGCGGTGCGGGTGAAGGCAAATCGCGATGTTTGCAGCAGGTCGCAGAACAGGTCGCGCTTGGCCTGGTAGAAGCCTGGCAGTTCGTCGATATGCTCCGGGTGTTCGGCCATGAAGTCGGCCAGCGCCCATTGCAGCGGCGTCACGCCGCAGAAGTTGACGTACTGGTGGACCTTGCGCAGCTCAGCGCTCAGCGCAGGCGGTGCAATCACATAGCCGGTCTTCCAGCCGGTGACGTGGTAGGTCTTGCCGAACGAGCTGACCACGAAGGCCCTCGCATACAGCTGCGGGTGAGCCAGCACGCTGGCATGGCGTACGCCGTCGTAGACCAGGTGCTCGTAGACCTCGTCGCTCACCAGGTAGATGTCGCGCTCGGCAATCAAGGCGGCAAGCTGGTCGAGGTCTTCACGGGTGATCAGGGCGCCGCTGGGGTTGTGCGGCGAGTTGAGGATGACCATGCGCGTGCGCGGGGTCAGGGCATCGCTGAACTTCTGCCAGTCGATGCGAAAATCGCCATCACTCAGCTGCACATGCACGCAGCGACCACCGGCCAGCTCTACCGACGGCTCGTAGCTGTCGTACGACGGGTCGAAGACGATCACCTCATCGCCAGCCTGGATCACCGCCTGGATCGCACAGAAGATCGCCTCGGTGGCGCCCGGCGTGATGGTCACTTCCTGATCGGCGTCCACCTGGGCGCCATAAAGCCGGGCGATCTTCGCCGCGACCTGCTGCCGCAACACCGGCAACCCGGTCATCGGCGCGTACTGGTTGTTGCCAGCGGCCACGTGTCGGCCGACCGCATCGAGCAGCGGCTGCGGGCCATTGAAATCGGGGAAACCCTGGGACAGGTTGAGCGCGCCGGTTTGCGCGGCGAGCTGGGACATGGTGGTGAAGATGGTCGTGCCGACGTTCGGCAGTTTGCTGCGGATCATGGAGCCCTCTTTCCTGCGGGGTGGTCCGGCACGGGGTGGAGTCCGAGCATAGCGGATCGGGCAGGCAGGAAAAAGGTTGAAACATTTAAAGGCTCATTCGTGGGCAAGCCCGCTCCACAGGTCGCTCACAGATCTCAATGCCTGTGCGTTACCCAGTGGGAGCGGGCTTGCCCGCGAAGAAGCAGACGCGAGAATCAGCGCTTGTCTTTGCGCTTCTTCTCAGCTTTCTTGTGGTGCGACATCAAGCGACGCTTCTTGTTGACCTGGCGATCGGTGAGGGTGTTCTTGTTGCCCTCGTACGGGTTTTCGCCGCCCTTGTACTCGATGCGGATCGGCGTACCGACCAGCTTCAGCACACGGCGGTAGGTGTTTTCCAGGTAGCGCGAATAGGAACGCGGGATCTTGTCGGTCTGGTTACCGTGAATCACGATCAGCGGCGGGTTGGCGCCACCGAGGTGGGCATAGCGCAGCTTGATCCGACGACCATTGACCAGCGGCGGCTGGTGCTCGCTGATCGCATCTTCGAGGATCTGGGTCAGGCGGCTGGTCGGCCAGCGGGTGACCGCCGACTTGAACGCGGCCTGCACCGACTTGTACAGGTGGCCAACGCCAGTGCCGTGCAGGGCGGAGATGAAGTGGATATCGGCAAAGTCGACGAAGAACAGCCGGCGCTCCAGCTCGGTCTTCACGTAGTCGCGCTCGCCCGGCTCCATGCCGTCCCACTTGTTCAGGGCAATGACGATGGCACGGCCGGCGTCCAGGGCGAAGCCCAGCAGGTTCAGGTCATGGTCGACCACACCCTCGCGCGCGTCCATGACGAAGATCACCACGTTGGCGTCCTTGATCGCCTGCAGCGTCTTGACCACCGAGAACTTCTCGACTTCCTCGTGGATCTTGCCGCGTTTGCGCACCCCGGCAGTGTCGATGAAGGTGTACTTCTCGCCATCACGCTCGAACGGGATGTAGATACTGTCGCGGGTGGTGCCCGGCTGATCGTAGACCACCACGCGCTCTTCACCGAGCATGCGGTTGACCAGCGTGGACTTGCCGACGTTGGGGCGGCCAATGATGGCGATCTTGATGCCATCCTTCTCGCTCGGGCCTGGGGTACGCACCGCTTCCTCGCCTTCGGCGACCTCGGCATCCAGCGCTTCCTCGACCTGGTCGCGCGGGATGTGGCCAAGCACGGCTTCCATCAGCGCGTTGATACCACGGCCTTGCGAGCCGGCGACCGGAATGGCGTTGCCCATACCCAGCGGCGAGAACTCGGCGCGGGCGACATCGGCATCGATGTTGTCGATCTTGTTGGCGACTAGGATCGCCTCTTTGTTCCGCTTGCGCAGGTGCTCGGCGATCATCTGGTCAGCGGCGGTCATGCCGGCGCGGGCATCGACCAGGAACAGCACATAGTCCGCTTCTTCGATGGCCATCAGCGACTGCTCGGCCATCTTCTCGTCCATGCCCACTTCGTCGCCGGTGATACCGCCGGTGTCGATGAGGATGAACGAACGACCCTGCCAACTGGCATCGCCGTACTGGCGGTCACGGGTCAGGCCCGACAGGTCGCCGACAATGGCATCGCGGGTCTTGGTCAGGCGGTTGAACATGGTGGATTTGCCGACGTTCGGCCGTCCCACCAGGGCGATTACGGGAACCATGCGGCTCTCCATTCGTGAATTCTTGAAAATGCAAAGGCCGCTGCAAGGCAGCGGCCGGAGTTCGGGCGGCGCTTCCTGCGCCGCAGCCTGAAACCGATGACGGTCTCAAGCATAGCTTCAGCGGATGGTCAGTGCCTCGAGCTTGCCGCTGTTGCCATAGACATAGATGGTGTCGCCGACCACCAGGGGACGGGCGCGCAGGCCATCGCTGTCGATACGCTCACGGCCGACGAAGCGACCATCGACCTGGCTGAGCAGGTGCAGGTAACCCTCGAAGTCACCCACCGCGACATAGCTGGAGAACACTTCCGGTGCCGACAATTGGCGACGGGCCATGGAGTCGTTGGTCCACAGCGCCGAAGACGAACGCTCATCGACGCTCTCGACGGTGCCCGAAGCCTCGCTCACGTAGACGTTGCCAAAGCCCTGGGCGACACCGACGTAGCTGGAGGCATCGCGCTGCCACAGTACACGGCCGCTTTCCAGATCCAGGCCCGCGACGCGACCCTGGTAGCTGGTGACGTACAGGGTACCACCGGACAGCAGCAAGCCACCGTCGATGTCCACCACGCGGTCCAGCTCGGAACGGCCTTGCGGCACGGCCACACGGGCTTCCCACACCGGCACGCCGTTCTGCGTGTCGACCGCAATCACCTTGCCGGTGGACAGGCCAGCCACCGCCAGGCGGTTGGTGACGATCGGCGCGCCGGTACCACGAAGAGTGAGTACCGCAGGCGAGCTCTCGTAGATCCAGCGGCGATCACCGGTGCTGAAGTCCAGGCCGATCAGACGGTCGTCCTGGGTCTGCACCACCACCACATCACCGTTGGTCGCCGGCGGAGCCAGCACTTCGCTGGTGACGCGCGAGCGCCAGCGCTCTTCACCGGTGCTGGAGTCCAGGGCGATGACTTCACCCTTCAGAGTGCCCATCATCAACAGGCCGTAACCCACGCCGACAGCGCCGGAAACCGGCACCTCCAGGTCCTTCTTCCACACCACGTCACCGTTGCTGCGGTTAAGGGCGAAGACCTTGCCGTTGACGTCGGCGGCGTAGATGCGGTCGTTCTCGATGGCGGGCACCAGGGTGTTGTATTTGTCACCCTGGCCGTCACCGATCGAACGGCTCCACTGTTTCTTGAGCACCACCTCTTCGGTGAACTTGGTCAGTTCGGCCGGGGGCAGTTCCTTCTTGCTGTTGCTGCTGCAACCCGCGGCCAGCACGGCCAGGGCGAGCACTGCTGCTTGTTTCCAACCGGTCACTTCACGCGTCCCCTTTGGCCAGGTCATCCAGCTTCAGTTGCAGGCCACCGATCGCGGCGTCGTCGGACAGCGCGGCCTTGGCTTTTTCATACGCACCGTGGGCATCGTCGGCACGGCCCAACTGGACCAGCAAGTCACCCTTGAGCTCCTCGCGGCTGGCCAGGAACGCCTTGTCGGCGTCACCGTCGAGCAGCTTGAGGGCCTCCTCGGCCTTGTCCTGGGCAGCGAGCACACGGGCCAGACGCTGGCGCGCGATCTCGCCGAGGGTGGCATCGGCCGGCTTGTCCATCACGCTCTTGAGCTCGGCGGCGGCATCGTCCAGCTTGCCGCTGTCGACCGCGACCTTGGCCACGAACAGGCTGCCGTACTGGGCATAGGCCGAACCGCCAAATTCGCTCTTGAGCTTGCCGGACAATTCGGCGACCTTGGTCGCATCCGGCTTGCCGTCAGGCGTCAGGGTGGTTTCCAGCAACGCCTGGTAAAGCGCCGAAGCGCCTTGCGACTGGTTGCTCTGGTACTTGTGCCAGGCCTGCCAGCCCATCACCACCGCGGCGGCGAGCAGGGCACCGGTCAGCAGCGGCTTGCCGTTGCGGTTCCACCAGTCCTTGGCTGCGGCCAGGCCATCATCATCGGTACTCGACACCCCAATACTCCTTTTCAGCAATTCGGCTGTTTGACCGCTTCACGCCTGCGCGAGAGCAGCTTGCAGGTGCTCGGCCAGAGCATCCCAGGCAATGTTCTGTTGTTCGCCCTGGCCACGCAGGGGCTTGAAACCTACCACTTGTTGCGCCAGCTCGTCGTCCCCCAGGATCAGGGCGAACAGCGCCCCGCTCTTGTCGGCCTTCTTGAACTGGTTCTTGAAGTTGCCACCACCGGCGTTGACCGCCAGGCGCAGGCTCGGCAGGCGATCGCGCAGTTGCTCGCTGATCTTCAGGCCCGCCAGTTCAGCCTGCTCGCCGAAGGCGCACAGGTAGACATCCAGCGTGCGGCTGATCGACTCGGGCACCTTGCCCAGCGTCTCGATCAGCAACAGCAGGCGCTCGATACCCATGGCGAAGCCCACGCCAGCCGTCGGCTTGCCGCCCATCTGCTCGACCAGGCCATCGTAGCGGCCGCCAGCGCAGACAGTGCCCTGGGCACCGAGCTTGTCGGTCACCCACTCGAACACGGTCTTGCTGTAGTAGTCCAGGCCACGCACCAGCTTGGTGTTGATCACGAACGGGATTCCGGCAGCGTCCAGGCGGGCCTTCACACCCTCGAAGTGCACGCGGGACTCTTCATCCAGGTACTCTTCGAGCTTCGGAGCGCCCACCAGGGCGGCCTGGGTGCCTTCGTTCTTGCTGTCGAGGATGCGCAGCGGGTTGCTCTGCAAACGACGCTTGCTGTCGTCGTCCAGCTGATCGATACGTTGGCTGAGGAACTCGACCAGCGCGTCGCGATAGCGCGCACGGGCTTCGCTGGTGCCCAGGCTGTTGAGCTCGAGCGTGACCGCGTCCTGGATACCCAGGCGCGCCCAGAGGCGCCAGGTGAGCATGATCAGTTCGGCGTCGATGTCCGGACCGGCCAGGTTGAATACCTCGACGCCGATCTGGTGGAACTGGCGATAGCGCCCCAGTTGCGGGCGCTCGTGGCGGAACATCGGGCCGACATACCAGAGTTTCTGGACCTGGCCGTTGCCGATGATGCCGTGCTCGAGCACAGCACGCACACAGGCGGCAGTGCCTTCGGGACGCAAGGTCAGCGAGTCCTTGTTGTCCTGGAAGGTATACATCTCTTTTTCGACGATATCGGTGACTTCACCGATCGAGCGCTTGAACAGCTCGGTGAACTCGACGATCGGCGTGCGGATCTGGCTGTAGCCGTAGCCGTCCAGCAGGCCGGCCACGGTGCCTTCGAAGTAGCGCCACAGGGGCGACTGCTCGGGCAGGATGTCGTTCATGCCACGGATGGCTTGCAGCGATTTGCTCACGAAAAGTCCTTACGAATCTGTCTATCAGCCGCGGGCGATAAGCGCCGCGTCGGCCTCGACCTTCTCGGCCGCTTTCTGGCGGATGAGCTTTTCCAGCTCATCGACCAGGTTGTCATTGGTCAGCTTCTGCGCCGGCTTGCCATCGATGTACACCAGGTTGGGGGTGCCACCGGTCAGGCCGACGTGGGATTCCTTGGCTTCGCCCGGGCCGTTGACCACGCAGCCGATCACCGCGACGTCCAGCGGCACCAGCAGGTCTTCCAGGCGCCCTTCAAGCTCGTTCATGGTCTTGACCACATCGAAATTCTGCCGCGAACAGCTCGGGCAGGCGATGAAGTTGATGCCACGCGAGCGCAGGTGCAGCGACTTGAGGATGTCGTAGCCGACCTTCACTTCCTCGACCGGATCGGCAGCAAGGGAGATGCGAATGGTATCGCCAATGCCTTCGGCGAGCAGCATACCGAGGCCGACGGCGGATTTCACCGTCCCCGAGCGCAGACCACCGGCTTCGGTGATGCCCAGGTGCAGCGGCTGCACGATCTGCCTGGCCAGCAGGCGGTAGGCTTCGACGGCCATGAACACGTCGGAGGCCTTGACGCTGACCTTGAAGTCCTGGAAGTCGAGGCGGTCAAGGTGCTCGACATGGCGCAGCGCCGACTCGACCAGCGCAGCCGGGGTCGGTTCGCCGTACTTCTTCTGCAGGTCCTTTTCCAGCGAGCCGGCATTGACGCCGATGCGAATCGGGATGCCACGGTCGCGAGCGGCATCGACCACCGCGCGTACGCGGTCTTCACGGCCGATGTTGCCCGGGTTGATGCGCAGGCAGTCAACACCAAGCTCGGCGACGCGCAGGGCAATCTTGTAGTCGAAATGGATGTCGGCGACCAATGGCACGCTGACCAGTTGCTTGATCTTGCCGAAGGCTTCGGCCGCGTCCATGTCTGGCACCGAGACGCGGACGATGTCGACACCGGCATCGACCAGGCGCTGGATCTGCCCAACGGTGGCGGCGACATCATTGGTGTCGGTGTTGGTCATGCTCTGTACCGCGATGGGTGCATCACCACCCACCGGCACATTGCCGACCCAGATTTTGCGGGATTCGCGACGTTTGATCGGAGATTCGCCGTGCATGACTTACTGTCCCAACTTCAGGCGAGCGGTCTCGCCACTGGTGAACGGGGCGACATCGACGGCCTGACCGTTGTAGCTGACCTGAGCGCCGCGGGCAAAGCCCAGGCGGACCGCGAACGGCGGCTTGCCGGTCAGTTCCAGGCTGTCACCCTTGCGCTTGATCGCGCTGAACAGCACCTTGCCGTTGCCGTCGGTGACCTGGGTCCAGCAATCGGCGGTGAATTGAATGGCGACCTTGCCGTCGCCAGCAGCAACCACGGCAGGCTCGGTAGCTGCTGGAGCGGTCGGTGCGGCGTGGGTGGCAGGCGCGGTCGGTGCGGGCGTGGTGGCCGGCGTGTGGGTCTGGGCAGGAGCCTGGGCAATCGGAGCGGCTGGAGCGGCGGCTGATGCCGAGGTGGCCGGGGCGCTTTCCACAGGCGCCTCGGCAGCGGGTTCGGTCGGAGCCTGTTCAAGCGGCAGTGGCGCGCTTTCAGGCTGCTGGCCAGCAGTCACGGCCTGGTCTTCCGGCTCGTCGAGCGGGTGGATCTGGGTGGTACCGTCGGCGCTTTCGACCTCGACATGCTCCAGGGCGATCTTGGCCAGGTCCTTGCCACGCAGGCTGCTCTGGTCCTGCCACCAGAAGAAGCCGCCACCGACCACAGCCACCAGCAGCAACAGGCTGACGACACGCAGGATGTTGTGCGAAAGGCGCACCGGCTCCTCGATACGACCAAGGGCATGCACTTCGCTGCCCTTGGCGTGAGTCCCGGTGATCTGGTCGAAAGCCTCGACGAGCGGCGCCTGGTCCATCTCCATGAGCTTGGCGTAGGCGCGGATATAGCCGCGCGCGAACGTGTGTCCGGGAAGCTTGTCGAAGGCGCCGGTTTCCAGGTTGTTCAGCGAAGTGACCGTGAGATTCAGCTTACGGGCGACCTCGGCCTGCGACCAGTTCCGGTTCTCGCGGGCCTGGCGCAAGACATCACCGGGATTCTGCTGAATCGCTACTGCTGCTTCGGGGTGCGCGGCTTTCATCGTTGCTCCGACAGGTATTGCTGATATTCCGGCGTACCGGGATAAAGTCGTTGTAATTTCTTGCCCAGCTCGGCCGCGGTACCGTGCTCTTCGAAGACTCGGGCGAGGCGGCTGCCCAACAACAGACTGCGGGCGTCATGATCGCCTTGCTGGCTGAAACGTTCGTAGTAGTCCCGGGCCGGCACATAATGCCTGTTTTCGTAGGACAACTCAGCCATTTCCAGCAGCGCTCGTGGTTGCCGTTGATTGAGCCGCAGGGCCTTGTCCAGGTATTCGTGCGCCTGCTCGCGGCGCCCCTGCTTGAGTGCGGTCAGGCCAAGGTTCTCGTACACCCGGGAGCGCTCAGGATACAGGGTATCGGCGGCGGCTTGGCGAAACATCTGCTCTGCCAGGCGAAAATGCCCTTGAGCATATAGGAAACTGCCGTAGTTGTTGCGAATCCGCGTGTCATCCGGGCGTTGCGACAAGGCTTCGCGGAAATGGCCATCGGCCAGATCGGGCTCGCCCTGGGCCTGAAAGACCAGGCCCAGGGCGGCGTGTGCATCGGCATCACGGCTGTTCAACGCAAGCGCCCTTGCCAGCGGGGCCTTGGCTTGCTCAGTCATGCCTTGTTGCAAATACCCCAGGCCCAACTGCACGTAGGCACGCCCTGCCTCCGCCCTGCCCTGTCGGCTGGAAAGCGGATCACCTGCCCCGCCGGACACGCAGCCGGCCAGCAGCAAAAGCGACAGGATCGACAGCGCGGCGCGCAGGGTCATCGGCGGAGTCCGTCAGTGGCGCGCAGCGCTGTCTTGCAGCTCGCTGCCATCGGCGTTGATCTGGCGCACGGCGATGTAGCGTTCGCTGCGGCGGGTGCGGTCCATTACCTGCCCCACCAACTGGCCACAGGCCGCGTCGATATCTTCGCCGCGGGTGGTGCGGGTGGTGACGTTGAAGCCGCCGTGGTGCAGCAGATCCTGGAAGCGACGGATCGCATTGTTGCTGGGGCGCTCGTAACCGGAGTGCGGGAACGGGTTGAACGGAATCAGGTTGATCTTGCACGGCACGTCACGCAGCAATTCGATCATCTGCGCGGCATGCTCAGGCTGATCGTTGACGTCCTTGAGCAAGGTGTACTCGATGGTGAGCACCCGCTTGCCACCGAGCGTGGACATGTAGCCCATGCAGGACTCAAGCAGCATCTTGAGCGGGTACTTCTTGTTGATCGGGACCAACTGGTTGCGCAGCGCGTCGTTGGGCGCATGCAGCGACAACGCCAGCGACACGTCGATGTGCTTGGCCAGCTCGTTGATCATCGGCACGACACCCGAGGTGGACAGGGTGACGCGACGCTTGGAAATGCCATAGCCCAGATCGTCCATCATGATCTTCATCGCGGCGATGACATTGTCGAAGTTCAGCAAGGGCTCGCCCATGCCCATCATGACCACGTTGGTGATAGCGCGGTCGATCTTGGCGGGGACGGTCCCGAAAGATTTGTTGGCAAGCCACACCTGGCCAATCACTTCGGCGGCGGTGAGGTTGCTGTTGAAGCCTTGCTTGCCGGTGGAGCAGAAACTGCAGTCCAGGGCACAGCCGGCTTGCGACGAAACGCAGAGGGTACCGCGGTCGTCGGTGGGAATGTAGACGGTCTCGACGCAGCTGCCGGAGGCAACGCGGACTACCCATTTACGGGTACCGTCGGCGGAAATGTCCTCGCTGACCACTTCCGGGGGGCGAATCTCGGCAACGGCCTCGAGCTTTTCGCGCAAGACCTTGCCAACGTTGGTCATGTCCGCAAAGTCGGACACGCCAAAATGGTGAATCCATTTCATCACCTGACCGGCACGGAAGCGCTTCTCCCCGATCGAGTCGAAGAACTGTTCCATTTCCGGCAGGGTCAGCCCCAACAGGTTGATTTTGCCAGTAGATGTCGTCATGGATTCACCCTCACTCGTAAGCTTTCGCTTAGCGAGTGGTTACCTCGGTAGCAGCGAAGAAGTAAGCGATTTCGCGAGCTGCAGCGGCTTCGGAGTCCGAACCGTGAACGGCGTTGGCGTCGATCGACTCGGCGAAGTCGGCACGGATGGTGCCTGGAGCGGCTTCTTTAGGGTTGGTGGCGCCCATCAGCTCACGGTTCAGAGCGATGGCGTTCTCGCCTTCCAGCACCTGAACGACGACCGGGCCGGAAGTCATGAAGGCAACCAGATCACCGAAGAAGCCACGAGCGCTGTGCTCGGCGTAGAAGCCTTCGGCTTCGGCCTTGGACAGCTGCTTGATTTTCGAAGCGACGATTTTCAGGCCGGCTTCTTCGAAGCGAGTGGTGATCTTGCCGATGACGTTCTTGGCAACTGCGTCAGGCTTGATGATGGAGAAAGTACGTTGAACAGCCATGGAAAACTCCAGAATTTGAGTGTTGCGAAAAATTAAACCCGCGAATTATACGCGGGTTCCAGGGGATTGCCTAACCTGCAGAGACGCTCAGTCGGCTTCTTCGATCCAGGCCGCCTGGATGGCCTCGAGCACTTTCTCACCGCCGCGTGACGGATCGTCGCTGAACTCTGGCAAAGCCAGCACCCAACGGTGCAGATCGACGAAATTCACATATTTAGGATCGACGTCCGGCTTGCTTTCCGCAAGCTGGATGGCGATCTCAAGTACATCAATCCATTTCAGGCTCATGGGGCAAACCTCAGTGCGGCGCTTCGGCAGCGTGGTTGAGCGTATATTTAGGCAGCTCGATGGTGAGGTCGTCCTCACCGACGATCACCTGGCACGCCAGGCGAGACTGCGCTTCCAGGCCCCAGGCCTTGTCCAGCATGTCTTCTTCCAGCTCGTCGGCTTCCTCGAGCGAGTCGAAGCCTTCGCGCACGATGCAGTGGCAGGTGGTGCAGGCACACACGCCACCGCAGGCGCTTTCCATCTCGATATGGTGCTCGTGGGCCAGCTCCAGGATGTTGGTCCCTGGCTCCACTTCGACCACCAGCCCATCCGGGCAGAACTTCTCATGCGGCAGGAAAATCACCTGGGGCATCGGTTACTCCTCGATCTCATTCAGGTTGCGCCCGGCCAGTGCGGCTTTGACCGTCGAATCAAGGCGACGGGCGGCAAAGGCATCGGTCACCTGCGACAGACGCTTGGTCTGTTGCTCGATGGCCGCGCCATCGGTGCCGCTGAGCAAATCACGCAATTCTTGCATCTGGAAGGCGATGGCCTCGCGCTCGTCAGCGCTGAGCAGACGCTCGCCATCGGCATCCAGGGCGCCCTGCACCGCTTCGAGCAACCGCTCGGCATCGACCTGGTGCTCGCGCAACTGGCGCGCCTGCTTGTCGGAGCCTGCGTGCTCGAAGGAGTCCTTGAGCATACGAGCGATCTCGCCGTCGGTCAGACCGTACGACGGCTTGACCTGGATGCTCGACTCCACGCCCGAGCCCAGTTCGCGGGCCGCGACGCTGAGCAGGCCGTCGGCATCGACCTGGAAGGTCACGCGGATCTTCGCTGCACCGGCCACCATCGCCGGGATGCCGCGCAGCTCGAAGCGGGCCAGCGAACGACAGTCGCTGATCAGCTCGCGCTCGCCCTGCAGGACGTGAATCATCATGGCCGACTGGCCATCCTTGTAGGTGGTGAACTCCTGGGCGCGAGCCACGGGAATCGTGGTGTTACGCGGAATCACCTTCTCCATCAACCCGCCCATGGTCTCAAGACCCAACGACAGCGGGATGACGTCCAGAAGTAACAATTCGCCACCCTCGCGGCGATTACCGGCCAGGGTGTCGGCCTGGATCGCGGCACCAATAGCGACGACCTGGTCCGGATCGATCGAGGTCAGCGGAGCGCGGCCGAACAGCGTGCCGACGGCTTCACGCACACGCGGCACGCGCGTCGAGCCACCGACCATCACCACCGCACCGACCTCTTCCAGCTCGACACCGCTGTCGCGCACGGCGCGGCGGCAGGCCTTGAGGCTGCGGGCGATCAGGGGTTCGATCATGGCTTCGAAGGCGGCACGGCTGAGCTCGCCCTGCCAGGCGCCATGGGCGACGCTGACCGTATCGGCGTCGGTCAAGGCCTCTTTGGCGGCACAGGCCGTCTGCAGCAGTTGACGCTGGGTCGCCGGGTCGAGATCGGCGGACAGACCGGCCTGCTCGATGATCCAGCCGGCAATGGCGTGGTCGAAGTCATCGCCGCCCAGGGCAGTGTCGCCCCCCGTGGCCAGCACTTCGAAGACGCCCGCGGTCAGGCGCAGGATCGAAATATCGAAAGTGCCGCCCCCCAGGTCGAAGATCGCCACCACGCCTTCGGCGTTCTGGTCCAGGCCATAGGCCACGGCGGCAGCGGTCGGCTCGTTGAGCAGGCGCAGCACGTTCAGGCCAGCCAGACGCGCAGCGTCCTTGGTGGCCTGGCGCTGGGCGTCGTCGAAATAGGCCGGCACGGTGATGACCGCCCCCACCAGTTCGCCACCGAGGGTTTGCTCGGCGCGCAGACGCAGGACCTTGAGAATCTCGGCCGACACCTCTACCGGACTCTTCGGCCCCTGGACGGTGTCGATGAACGGCATGTGCGACTCGCCGCCAACGAAGCGATAGGGCAGTTGCTCGCCTAGCTGCTTGACGTCGGCAAGACCGCGCCCCATCAGGCGCTTGACCGAAAGCACGGTGTTCAGCGGGTCGCTGGCGGCTGCATCACGAGCCGCCTGGCCAACGTCGCTGTGCCCGGGCAAATAGCGCACTGCGGACGGCAGGATGACGTTGCCCTGGGCGTCGGGCAGGGGCTCGCTGCGACCGCTGCGCACCGCAGCGACGAGAGAGTTGGTGGTACCCAGGTCGATACCCACCGCCAGGCGACGCTGGTGCGGCTGGGGGCTCTGACCGGGTTCGGCGATCTGCAGTAGGGCCATGCTTATCTGAATACCTTAGGCGTCATCACGGGCAACGCCGGGGTTAATCGTCGAGGCGCTCTTCGAGTTGGCGCACTTCTTGGGCGAGCTTGTCGAGAAACTGCATGCGGCGCATCAGGCGCTCGGCCCTGTCGCGCTCGGCAGCTTGATCCCAGCAGGCGGCGAAATCCTCGTTGAGCGTGTCCTGGGCGCCCTTCAGGCGCTTCTTGAACACGGCAACACCGTCGAGGTCGGCTTCGTCCTGCAGCTCTTCGAGTTCTTCGCGCCACTGCATCTGCTGCAGCAGGAAGTCGGGGTCGTGGACCGTGACTTCCTGGGGCACTTCATGACCGCTGACGGCCAGCAGATAACGCGCGCGACGCGGCGCGCTGCGCAGCGTCTGGTAGGCGTCGTTGAGTGCTGCGGACTTTTCCAGGGCGACACGCTGCTCACGCTCGGAGGCGTCGGCGAAGCGGTCCGGATGGACCTCGCGGGCCAGCTCACGATAACGGGTGGCCAGCTTGTCGAGGTCCAGGCGAAAGCCCGGCTGCAGGTCGAACAGGGCGAAATGGCAAGGAGTACCCACGTCAAGCCTCAGACATTGAAGCTTTCGCCGCAGCCACACTCACCGCGCACGTTGGGGTTGTTGAACTTGAAGCCTTCGTTCAACCCTTCCTTGACGAAATCCAGCTCGGTGCCATCGAGATACACCAGGCTCTTCGGGTCGATGATGACCTTCACGCCATGGTTCTCGAACACCTGGTCCTCGTCGGCCAGCTCGTCGACGAACTCCAGCACGTAGGCCAGGCCCGAGCAGCCGGTGGTGCGCACGCCCAGGCGGATGCCCTCACCCTTGCCGCGCCCGTCGAGGGAGCGGCGAATGTGGTTGGCGGCGGCTTCTGTCATGCTGATAGCCATCGGAACTCCTTACCTCGCGGCGACTTAGATCAAGCCTTTCTTCTGCTTGTAATCGCGAACGGCTGCCTTGATGGCATCTTCGGCGAGTACCGAGCAGTGGATCTTGACCGGCGGCAACGCCAGTTCTTCGGCCAGCTGGGTGTTCTTGATGGTTTCGGCTTCGTCCAGGGTCTTGCCCTTCATCCACTCGGTGGCCAGGGAGCTGGAGGCGATGGCCGAACCGCAGCCGTAGGTCTTGAACTTGGCATCTTCGATGATGCCTTGCTCGTTGACCTTGATCTGCAGACGCATCACGTCACCGCAAGCCGGGGCGCCGACCATGCCGGTACCGACGTCCGGATCTTCGGCGTCCATCTTGCCGACGTTGCGCGGGTTTTCGTAGTGGTCGATGACCTTTTCACTGTATGCCATGGTGCAATTCCTTCCTCATCAGGGAGCCGCTCTTGCTGGCGACTGCTTAGTGGGCGGCCCACTCGATCTTGGAGATGTCGACGCCGTCTTTGTACATGTCCCACAGCGGCGACAGTTCACGCAGTTTGTTCACTGCCTTGCAGACTTCCTGCGCGGCGTAGTCGACTTCTTCTTCAGTGGTGAAGCGACCGAAGGAGAAGCGGATCGAGCTGTGCGCCAGCTCGTCGTTGCGGCCCAGGGCGCGCAGTACATAAGACGGCTCGAGCGACGCGGAGGTGCAGGCCGAACCGGAAGAGACGGCGATGTCCTTGAGCGACATCAGCAGCGACTCGCCTTCGACGTAGTTGAAGCTCAGGTTCAGGTTGTGCGGAACGCGCTGGGTCTGGCTGCCGTTGACGTACAGTTCTTCAAGGTCGGAGACCTGCTTGAAGAAGCGGTCGCTCAACGCCTTGATGCGCACGTTTTCAGCGGCCATTTCCTGCTTGGCGATGGCGAAGGCCTCGCCCATGCCCACGATCTGGTGGGTCGGCAGGGTGCCCGAACGCATGCCGCGCTCATGGCCACCGCCGTGAATGATGGCTTCCAGGCGAACACGCGGCTTGCGGCTGACGTACAGCGCGCCGATGCCCTTCGGACCGTAGACCTTGTGCGCCGAGAACGACATCAGGTCGACCTTGGTCTTCTGCACGTCGATTTCGACCTTGCCGGCCGACTGAGCGGCATCGACGTGGAACAGCACGCCGCGCGAGCGGGTCAGTTCACCGATGGCGGCGATATCGTTGATCGAGCCGACTTCGTTGTTCACATGCATCAGCGAGACGAGAATGGTGTCGTCGCGCAGCACTGCCTCGACCATCGCCGGGGTGACGATGCCGTCTTCACCGGGTTCGAGGTAGGTGACTTCGAAACCTTCGCGCTCGAGCTGGCGAGCGGTGTCGAGGACCGCCTTGTGCTCGATCTTGGAGGTGATGATGTGCTTGCCCTTGGTCTGATAGAAGTGCGCGACACCCTTGAGCGCGAGGTTGTCGGACTCGGTGGCACCGCTGGTCCAGACGATTTCGCGCGGGTCGGCATTGATCAGCTCGGCGACCTGGCGGCGGCCATTCTCGACCGCCTCTTCAGCGCGCCAGCCGAACACGTGGGAACGCGAGGCCGGGTTACCGAAGTTTCCGTCGACCAGCAGGCAGTCGGCCATCTTCTGGGCGACGCGGGGATCGACCGGGGTGGTCGCGGAGTAATCGAGGTAGATCGGCAACTTCATTGAGTATCTCCTATCAGGCGTTGGCGTCGCTCGTCGCTGCATCAGTCGACGGCGGACGTCTCAATCTTGTCCAGCTGGGCAACGCGACCGGCGACTCGACGCAGGTCCTGGCGCTGGGCGACTTCCTGCACCTCACGGCGCATGACGAGGTCGGACAGGCTGATGCCGCTGAGGAATTCGTGGATCTGCTGGCTGAGGTCGCACCACAGGTGGTGGGTCAGGCAGGTATCACCGGCGTGGCAATCCCCGAGGCCTTGGCAGCGAGTGGCGTCTACCGACTCGTTGACCGCGTCGATTACCTGCGCCACCTGGATGGTTTCCATGCCCCGCGACAGCTGGTAGCCGCCACCCGGACCGCGCACGCTGGATACCAGGCTGCTGCGGCGCAGCTTGGCGAACAGCTGTTCCAGATAGGAGAGGGAGATGCCCTGGCGCTCGGAAATGTCGGCCAAGGATACCGGCCCATGCTGCGCGTGCAACGCCAGGTCGAGCATGGCGGTGACGGCGTAACGGCCTTTGGTAGTCAATCGCATGGCTATGGGTACCACGGGAGTTACAGGATGTGTGCGAGTATGCGATTCCCGAGCATTTAAGTCAACTATAAGACCTAGTGCTTTAGTCGGGTTTGCATGCGGGAAGCGGGCGCGATGATAGCAGACAAGGGGCGCGAGCACACGCCCCGTGTATCAGCCGGGCGTAATCAATGCGACGGAGTGTCGCTCTGCGCAGCCTGCTTGACCTCGGCGAAGTCTTCTTCCGGCAGCGCCGGCAGGGCCTTGGCACAGTAGTCACTGCCCAGGTTGGTCAGCGCCCCGCACATGCCCTCCAGGCGCTCGTCGACCGCCTGCAGGTGGTCGAGCATCTGGCCGATGGCGCGCGCCACCGGGTCGGGCATGTCGCCACTGACGCCGTAGGCATCGAAGCCGATCTTCTCGGCCATGGCCTTGCGCTTGGCCTCGACCTCGCTGTCTTCGGTCTTGACGATGATCCGCCCCGGGATCCCGACTGCCGTGGCGCCGGCCGGCACGGCCTTGGTCACCACCGCATTGGAGCCGATCTTGGCCCCGGCGCCAACCGTGAACGGGCCGAGCACCTTGGCGCCCGCCCCCACCACTACGCCGTTTTCCAGGGTCGGGTGTCGCTTGCCCTTGTTCCAGCTGGTGCCGCCGAGGGTAACGCCCTGGTAGAGCGTCACGTCATCGCCGATCTCGGCGGTCTCGCCGATGACGATGCCCATGCCATGATCGATGAAGAAGCGCCGGCCAATGGTGGCGCCCGGGTGGATCTCGATGCCGGTCATCCAGCGCCCGAAGTTCGACACCAGGCGCGCCAGCCACTTGAAGTCGCGCTTCCACAGGGCATTGCCCAGGCGATGCAGCCAGATGGCATGCATCCCCGGGTAGCAGGTCAGTACCTCGAAGGCATTGCGCGCCGCCGGGTCACGATGAAACACACTCTGGATATCTTCACGCAGACGCTCGAACATTGTTTCTAGTCCTTCCGCTTGTGCGCATCACCCCGTGCGACCTTCTGGGTCTCGGTGAGGATGCCGCGCAAAATGCTCATTTCCGAACGGTTGACCGAGCTGCGCCCATACAACCGGCGCAGGCGCGCCATCAGGTGCTTGGGCTTCTCAGGGTCAAGGAAGCTGATGTCCACCAGGGTCTTTTCCAGGTGTTCGTAGAACAGCTCCATTTCGTCCAGGGTGGCCAGCTCATCGCTGGCATCGACCTTCTCGACCTTCGCCGGCGTACCTTGCGCCGCCAGCCATGCTGTGCGCACCTCGTAGGCGAGCACCTGGACCGCGGCGGCAAGATTCAGCGAGCTGAAATCGGGGTTCGATGGAATGTGCACGTGGAAGTGACATCGCTGCAGTTCGTCATTGGTCAGGCCTGCGTGTTCACGACCGAACACCAGGGCGATCTCCTCGCCAGCGGCCGCACGCGCGACGCTCTGCACCCCGCATTCGCGCGGGTCGAGCATCGGCCACGGCATGCTGCGGTCACGGGCGCTGGTACCAATCGCCAGGCTGCAACCGGCCAGCGCCTGCTCGAGCGTATCGACCACGATGGCGCCGTCCAGCACATCGTCGGCACCAGAGGCGCGGGCACTGGCGTCGGCCGCGGGGAAATCCAGTGGCTGAACCAGCACCAGGCGCGACAAGCCCATGTTTTTCATGGCACGAGCAGCGCCGCCGATGTTGCCGGGGTGGCTGGTATTGACCAGAACAACACGAATATTCTGCAGCAAGGTGTCGAGCTCACGGATGCCTATAAAGGGGGGAACGATCTTACCTAAGCGACGGGCGTAACGCCACGAATGCGAATGTCACCCTTCTGCCGGAACAGTTTTCTGATAGACTAGGCGGCTTTCTTCTTTAACATCTCCAGGTGAAACGCCCATGCAGCCTATGCTGAATATCGCCCTGCGCGCCGCTCGCAGCGCCAGTGAACTGATTTTCCGCTCCATCGAACGCCTGGACAGCATCAAGGTCGACGAGAAAGAGGCCAAGGATTACGTCTCCGAGGTCGATCGCGCCGCCGAGCAGACCATCGTCAACGCCCTGCGCAAGGCTTACCCGAACCACTCGATCCAGGGTGAAGAGACTGGCCTGCACGCCGGCTCCGGTGAGGAAGGCAAGGACTACCTGTGGATCATCGATCCACTGGATGGCACCACCAACTTCCTGCGTGGCGTTCCGCACTTCGCGGTCAGCATCGCCTGCAAATACCGCGGCCGTCTCGAGCACGCGGTCATCGTCGACCCGGTCCGCCAGGAAGAATTCACCGCCAGCCGCGGTCGTGGCGCCCAGCTCAACGGTCGTCGCCTGCGTGTCAGCTCGCGCACCAGCCTGGAAGGCGCCCTGCTGGGTACCGGCTTCCCGTTCCGCGACAGCCAGATGGCTGACCTGGACAACTACCTCGGCATGTTCCGCGCCCTCACCGGCCAGACCGCCGGCATCCGCCGCGCAGGTTCCGCCGCCCTGGACCTGGCCTACGTTGCCGCTGGTCGTTTCGACGCCTTCTGGGAGTCGGGCCTGTCCGAGTGGGACATGGCGGCAGGCGTACTGCTGATCCAGGAAGCGGGCGGCCTGGTGAGCGACTTCAACGGTGGCCACGACTTCCTCGACAAAGGCCACATCGTTGCCGGCAACATCAAGTGCTTCAAAGCGGTACTGACCGCCATCCAGCCGCACCTGCCGGAAAACCTGAAGCGCTGAGCCAGGGCTTCGGATGCAAAAAAAGCACCCCTCGGGGTGCTTTTTTTGTGCCTGCTTTCCGTGGTTCTGCTGGCCCGCGATGAGGCCAGCATCCTGATCACTGCCCGGGCTGCGCCTGGCTCAGGACCAGCTTGCCGTTCTTGTCCAGCGGAATGGTCGAACCTGGCTCGTGGTCCATCTTCACCACACCAGCCTGGTCACCGATGGTGTACTTCACGGTGTAGCCCACCACCTTGTCGCTGATGTCGTTGACCGTGTTGCAGCGCGTTTGCGTGGTGGTGTAGGTGTCACGCTCCTGCATGCCTTCCTGCACCTTGTTACCGGCATAACCACCACCCACCGCACCTGCGACCGTGGCGATCTTCTTGCCGGTGCCGCCACCGATCTGGTTACCCAGCAGGCCACCGGCCAGGGCGCCCACCACGGTACCGGCGATCTGGTGCTGGTCCTGCACCGGACGCTGGCGCGTCACGGTCACGTCCTTGCACACTTCGCGCGGTGTCTTCACCTGCTGCTTGATCGGTTGTACGTCAGTGACCTGGGCGTATTCCGGCCCTTTGTTCACCAAGCTGTAGGTCGCCACAGCACCTCCGGCTGTAACACCGACAGCACCCAGAACCGCACCCACCAGCATTGATTTGTTCACGTGGAATCTCCTGATCATACCCGCGGGACATTGCCCGCCTTCTCCCTGCCTTGGAGCAAAAAAAAAGGCGCGAGTTCAACACTCGCGCCTCTCTTTACGCCAAACGGCGTAGGACAAGCCCTTACGGCCGGTCGTCCACACCCTCGGCCTTGACCGGCGGGATCAGGTCTTCACTGTTCAGGTTCAGCCAGATCAGCACCACGTTGGCGATGTAGATCGACGAGTAGGTACCCGCCATGACGCCCAGGAACAGCGCCAGCGAGAAGCCGAACAGGTTGTCGCCACCGAAGAACAGCAGCGCAGCAATCGCCAGCAAGGTCGACACCGAGGTGGCGATGGTGCGCAGCAGGGTCTGGGTGGTCGAGACGTTGATGTTCTCGATCAGCGACGCCTTGCGCATGACGCGGAAGTTCTCACGCACGCGGTCGAACACGACGATGGTGTCGTTGAGCGAGTAGCCGATGATCGCCAGCACTGCCGCCAGCACCGTCAGGTCGAAGGTGATCTGGAAGAACGAGAGGATGCCCACGGTCACGATCACGTCGTGCACCAGCGAGACGATCGCCCCCACCGCGAACTTCCACTGGAAGCGGAACGCCAGGTAGATCAGTACCCCGCCCAGCGCCAGCAGCATGCCCAGGCCGCCCTGGTCACGCAGTTCTTCACCGACCTGCGGGCCGACGAACTCGACACGCTTGACGGTGGCCGGGTTGTCCCCGCCCACTTTCTGCAGCGCCTGGGCAACCTGATTGCCCAGTTGCGGGTCATCGCCAGGCATGCGCACCAGCAGGTCGGTGGTGGCACCGAAGCTCTGCACGATGGCCTCGTGGAAGCCGGACTCGACCAGCTCGGCACGCACCGCCTTGAGGTCGGCCGGACGCTCGTAGGTCAGCTCGATGAGCGTACCGCCGGTGAAGTCCAGGCCGAAGTTCAAGCCCTTGTGCCACCAGCTGAACAGCGCCAGTACGGTCAGCAGGACAGTGACGGCGAACGCAACGTTGCGCACGCCCATGAAGTTGATGGTTTTCATCGCAGCTCCCTCAAACCCACAGCTTCTTGATGTCACGCCCGCCACAGGTCAGGTTGACCATTGCGCGGGTCACCATGACGGCGGTGAACATCGAGGTGAAAATCCCGAGGGACATGGTGACCGCGAAGCCCTTGACCGGGCCGGTACCCATGGCGAACAGGATGCCGCCGACCAGCAGGCTGGTCAGGTTGGCGTCGATGATCGCGGTGTAGGCACGGTTGAAGCCTTCGTGGATGGCGCGCTGCACCGACATGCCGTTTTTCAGCTCCTCGCGAATCCGCGAGAAGATCAGCACGTTGGCGTCGACCGCCATACCCATGGTCAACACGATACCGGCGATACCCGGCAGCGTCAGGGTCGCGCCCAACAGCGACATCAGCGCCAGCAGCAGCACCATGTTGCCCGCCAGGGCGACGGTGGCGATCACGCCGAAGCCACGGTAGATGGCGATGATGAACAGCGAGACGAACAACATGCCCCACAGCGATGCATCGACACCCTTGGTGATGTTGTCGGCACCCAGGCTTGGGCCGATGGTACGTTCTTCGGCGAAGTACATCGGTGCGGCCAGACCACCGGCACGCAGCAGCAGGGCCAGTTCGGACGACTCACCCTGGCCGTTCAGGCCGGTAATACGGAACTGGCTGCCCAGCGGCGACTGGATGGTCGCCAGGCTGATGATCTTCTTCTCTTCCTGGAAGCTCTGTACCGCCACTTCCTTCTCGACGCCGTCGACGGTCTGCTTGACGTAGCGGGTCACCGGCTTCTGCTCGATGAAGATCACCGCCATGCTGCGACCGACGTTGCTGCGCGTGGCGCGGCTCATCAACTCGCCACCGTGGCCATCCAGGCGGATGTTCACCTGCGGACGACCGTGCTCGTCGAAGCTCGCCTGGGCATCGGTAACCTGGTCACCGGTGATGATCAAGCCACGCTCGACCGCAGCCGAACGGTTGCCGTCACGGAACTCGAAGACCTCGGTGGTCGCTTTCGAAGCACCTGGCTCAGCGCCGAAGCGGAACTCCAGATTGGCCGTCTTGCCGAGGATACGCTTGGCTTCGGCAGTGTCCTGCACGCCCGGCAGCTCGACCACGATACGGTTGGCGCCCTGGCGCTGAACCAGCGGCTCGGCCACGCCCAGCTCGTTCACACGGTTGCGGACGGTGGTCAGGTTCTGCTTGATGGAGTATTCGCGGATTTCGGCGACCTTGGCCTGGGTCAGCGCCAGACGCAGCACGGAGAGCTCGTTGCGCTCGGTGGTGGTGATGTCGAAATCATTGAAATTCTTGCGGACCAGGGCACGTGCCTGTTCGCGAGTAGCATCGTCGGCGAAGCCCAGCATGATGCTGCCGTCCTGCTGGGGCAGGCTACGGTAGCGCACGCGCTCTTTGCGCAGCAGGGTCTTCACTTCGCCGTCGTAGACCTTCAGGCGGGCGCTCATGGCCTTGTCCATGTCCACTTCCAGCAGGAAGTGCACACCACCGGACAGGTCCAGGCCCAGCTTCATCGGGCTGGCACCCAGGTTGCGCAGCCACTGCGGGGTGGTCTGGGCCAGGTTCAGTGCGACGACGTAGTCGTCACCCAAGGTCTTGCGCACCACATCCTTGGCCGGCAGTTGGTCTTCCTGGTTGGTCAGGCGCACCAGCGCACTGCCCTTCTCGCCCAGGCTGCCACCCTTGACGGTGATACCGGCATCGGCCAGCGCTTTGGTGGCGCGGTCGAGGTCGGCCTGGCTCACGTGCAGCGCGGAACTTGCACCGCTGATCTGCACCGCCGGGTCATCCGGGTAGAGGTTGGGAGCGGAATAAATAAAGCCGACCGCCAGTACCACCAGGATCAGCAGGTATTTCCACAGAGGGTATTTGTTCAGCATCACGCCGCCCGTTCAAGACGCGGGGCGCTTTGCGCGCCCCGACTGGAAAAAATGAAACCGGTAACTCAGATAGCCTTGAGCGTACCTTTTGGCAGGGTCGCGGCGATGGCGCCCTTCTGGAACTTCAGCTCGACGTTGTCGGACACTTCCAGCACCACGAAGTCGTCGGAAACCTTGACGATCTTGCCGGCGATACCACCGTTGGTGACCACTTCGTCACCCTTCTGCAGGGCGCCGAGCAGGTTCTTCTGCTCTTTGGCACGCTTGGCCTGTGGGCGCCAGATCATCAGGTAGAAGATGACCAGGAAACCGACCAGGAAGATCCACTCGAAGCCAGTACCGGCTGGGCCGGCGGCAGGGGCTGCAGCGTCCGCGTAAGCGGCGGGAATCAGAAAGCTCATGTAGCACTCCAGTTGCTGAATTTAGTTATGTGTGCGAACAGTCAGTCCAAAGGCGGAACGGGAAGTCCGCGCTTGGCATAGAAGGCGTCGACAAAGGCGGCCAATTTACCCTGTTGAATAGCCTCGCGTAAACCGGCCATCAAGCGCTGGTAATGGCGCAAGTTGTGGATGGTATTCAGCATGCTGCTCAACATTTCGCCGCACTTGTCCAGGTGATGCAGATAAGCGCGGGAGAAGTTGGTGCAGGTATAGCAGTCACAGGTCGGATCCAGCGGCGAATCATCATGGCGATGGAACGCATTGCGGATCTTGATCACCCCTGTATCGACGAACAGATGGCCGTTGCGCGCGTTGCGCGTGGGCATCACGCAGTCGAACATGTCGACGCCGCGGCGCACACCCTCAACCAGATCTTCCGGTTTGCCTACCCCCATAAGGTAACGAGGTTTGTCAGCAGGCATTTGTGCCGGCAGGTAATCCAGTACCTTGATCATCTCGTGCTTGGGTTCGCCCACCGACAGGCCGCCGATCGCCAGGCCGTCGAAGTCGATATTGACCAGCGCCTCCAGCGAGCGCATGCGCAGGTCCTGGTACATGCCACCCTGAACGATGCCGAACAGCGCCGCGGTATTGTCGCCGTGGGCGTTCTTCGAGCGCTGGGCCCAACGCAGCGAAAGCTCCATGGAGGTGCGCGCCACATCGTGCTCGGCCGGGTACGGCGTGCACTCGTCGAAGATCATCACGATGTCCGAGCCCAGGTCGCGCTGCACCTGCATCGACTCTTCCGGGCCCATGAACACCTTGGAGCCGTCGACCGGCGAGGCGAAGGTCACGCCCTCTTCCTTGATCTTGCGCATCGCGCCCAGGCTGAACACCTGGAAACCACCGGAGTCGGTGAGGATCGGGCCTTTCCACTGCATGAAGTCGTGCAGGCCGTTGTGCTTCTTGATCACCTCGGTGCCCGGGCGCAGCCACAGGTGGAAGGTGTTGCCCAGGATGATCTCGGCGCCGATGGCCTCGATGTCCCGCGGCAGCATGCCCTTGACCGTGCCATAGGTGCCCACCGGCATGAACGCCGGGGTTTCCACGGTGCCACGGGGGAAGGTCAGCCGACCGCGACGGGCCTTGCCGTCGGTGGCCAGCAGTTCGAAGGACATTCGACAGGTGCGACTCATGCTTGATCCTCGGGGCCGCGCGGCGCCGGATTGCGGGTGATGAACATGGCATCACCGTAACTGAAGAAGCGGTACCCCTGCTCGACCGCCGCGGCGTACGCGGCCATGGTCTCGGGATACCCCGCAAAGGCCGAGACCAGCATCAGCAGCGTGGACTCGGGCAAATGGAAGTTGGTCACCAGCGCATCGACCACATGGAACGGCCGACCGGGGTAGATGAAGATGTCGGTGTCGCCACTGAACGCCTTGAGCACACCATCGCGCGCCGCACTCTCCAGCGAGCGCACGCTGGTGGTACCGACCGCGATCACCCGCCCACCACGGGCGCGACAGGCCTCGATGGCATCGACCACGTCCTGGCTCACTTCGAGCCACTCTTTATGCATGTGGTGATCTTCGATCTTGTCGACCCGCACCGGCTGGAAGGTGCCGGCGCCCACGTGCAAGGTGACGAAGGCGCGCTCGACGCCCTTGGCAGCGATCTGCTCCAGCAGCGCCTCGTCGAAATGCAGGCCCGCCGTAGGTGCAGCAACCGCACCGGCACGCTCGGCGTACACGGTCTGGTAGCGCTCACGGTCGGCGCCTTCATCCGGGCGGTCGATGTACGGCGGCAGCGGCATGTGACCGACGCGATCGAGCAGTGGCAGCACCTCTTCGGTGAAGCGCAGCTCGAACAGCGTCTCATGGCGCGCGACCATTTCGGCCTCGCCACCGCCATCGATCAACACCGTAGCGCCGACCTTCAGTGCCTTGCTGGCACGCACATGGGCCAGCACCCGGTGGCTGTCCAGCACGCGCTCGATCAGCACTTCCAGCTTGCCGCCGGAGGCTTTCTGACCGAACAGCCGCGCCGGAATCACCCGAGTGTTGTTGAACACCATCAGGTCGCCCGGGCGCAGGTACTCGAGCAAATCGGTGAAGCGCCGGTGCGCCAGCTCCCCGCTCGGCCCGTCAAGGACCAGCAGACGGCTGCCATGGCGCTCGGCCAGGGGATGGCGGGCGATGAGGGAATCGGGGAGTTCGAAGGAAAAATCGGCGACGCGCATGATCGTGTTCGGCTTGGCAGGGCCGGGAAGTTTAGCCCAATGCATGAAAATTGACCATGAAAGCCGATTGACCGACTGCAGGAGCCTCTCTATACTGCGGCGCCACAAGCCCTGATGGCGGAATTGGTAGACGCGGCGGATTCAAAATCCGTTTTCGAAAGGAGTGGGAGTTCGAGTCTCCCTCGGGGCACCAAGATCCAGAAAAAACCGACCTTATGGTCGGTTTTTTTGTGGGCGGGATTCAGACCGACGTTGTCGGGGGGAGCGAACCGCCGCCCACCTCAGCGCCGACTCAACGCCAGCCGCGCCGCAAACAACACAAACACCAGCCCGGTCGCCCGATCCATCCACTGAATCACTTTCCCTTTGCGCAACACCCCGGCCATTGATTGTGTCGCACCGATCAACCCCACCGCCCAGATCAGCCCCAGCAGCACATGAATGCCCACAAGCCCGAAGGTCCATGCAATCAATGGCTGGCCTTGCGGAATGAATTGCGGCAGGAACGATACGTAGAAAATCCCGACCTTGGGATTGAGCAGATTGCCCATCATGCCCTTGAGGAACCAATTCGCTGCCGGTCGCCCCTCGGCCTCGGCAGGCGCCAGCGACTGGCGTGGGCGCAGGAGCATGTTCACGCCCAACCATGCCAGATAGGCAGCGCCGCAGTACTTGAGGATGTCATAAGCCAGCTCGGAGACGGCGATCAATGCGCCAAGGCCGAAGGCGACCGCTGCGCCCCAGAGCAGGCAGCCGGCGTTGATGCCCAGGGCCGCGCGCAGTCCCTGCTTGCGCCCCTCCACAGCAGAGGTTCTGAGGATCAAGGCGGTGTCTAGGCCGGGGGTTACCGTTAGCAGGGTAGCCGCGAGTGTGAAGGCAATCAGATTGTCGGCGATGGACATGGGGGCTCTACCTGGGCGGGAAGTTGCCCTAGATTAGCTTGGGCGAAGCTTTTTTCGTTGTGGATAAGTGGCTCGATTTTCAGTTTTTCCCCATTCCCTGTAGTCCGTTTCCCAAACATACTCTCGGCCGCCTAAAGCCGTTGCGGTGCCATGGGGCGCGTTCTAGTCTCGCCCGGTCGTTGCTCATCAACGACCGGCTTTGACAGGCCGCATGCTCAAGTCCAAACGGCTGACCTCAATGGCAGCTGTACGTGGGGCACATTCGTGTGCGCCGGGTTCTTGAGCCTCCGGTCTGTCAACCCACGTACGGTTGCCTCCATTCGTTTGACAGCGATGGTCCGCAACTCCTGAAAACGGCTCAAGGAGTTACCATGTTAAAGATCGTCCCCGATCCCCCCTTCGCCCCCGAAAATCCCCACGCCCTCGAAGACCTCGTCCACCAACTCATCGAACACCTCACCTGCGCCCTCGCCATCACCCGCCACAGCACCGCCCTCACCCTCGGCTCCCCCGCCCAGCCCCTGACCATCACCACCGCCCACGAAGTCGATGCCGCCCTGACGCTGGCGGAAACCGCACTAAGCAGGATCCAGGTCCGTCACTGAAGGAGCATCGGAGATGAGCGATACCACTGCAGGCATCACCGGGTTCGGCTACGGCGATGGCGACAAGCCGCTGTTCCGGGTCGAGCCCGGACATGATTCGAAACTGGCAATGGAACAGGCCTCGGCGATGATGGCCTGCGCCAAGCGCATGACCTTGCTCGCCTCCACCGATGGCGAGGCCGACCTGGGCTGGGCCGCGCACTTGCTGTGCGACATGGTCAAGGCGGTGATGGACGACGTGGAGATAGGACGCGGGCGGGAAAGCCGCTAGGCCAGAGCCGCATTGGCGATAGGCTGGGGCTGCACGTGGCCCCGGCCTATTGAATCGAATCGGCTACACAGGCTGTGATTCAGTCGCTTGGGCGAACCGCTGGCTTCGCACCAGCAGTACCAAACTCCACACTTTGACGGCTTCCGCACCAACTGCCAGCAGAAAAAGCAGCCAGGGTGCTGGCGTAACAAGGACGTTGGGCCATAGGAAGGCGATAGGTATCGAGGGAAGCAGGATCATTCGAAATGGCGCCTGGGCCAGGCCGACATAGGCCGCAGCACGCACGCCTTTGATAAACAACAAACCGCTGGCGACTACCGAGAGATGCACCGCTACGCCTGTAAGGCCGATAAATAATGCCAGCTCGCCATGCTCGCGTGACAAGGCAACAATGCTTTGCAGATCATCCCAAAATGGAATCCGACCACGGCGAATACTGCCGACTGCGTAGAGCACGATGATGAGCGTATCCATCGCGCCCCAGCATAATTGGGTGCATCGCTGATGCCGATCATTCATCAGGGCCAAAAGCTTCTCCTTTTTCCCACACAATCCACCACCAAGACTCAGCCCAGAATCCTCCGTGCGCTGGTCGCATCGCGCGCCAGCTCCAACACCTTGCCTTGCAGAAAGTCCGCGTAGTACTCCTTCAGCTCGTCGGCCCAACCAGCAACCAGGTCAAGGATACCTTCCGCCTCATCCTGCGCGAGCCCGAAGTGCTGCCGTTGGCTAAGCAGATTCGCGCGCGACACCCGCGCCCCATCCAGCCCGACGCTCATGGACATATATTTTGCAGGCCCCTCGTCCAGGATCGGCAGCACGTCGTACATGGGCGAAAGTCGCCATCCATCGTTGATGAAAATGACGGCGTGGTTGCGGGGATGGTCGTCCGCGTTGCCGACCAGGGCGTTATAGGCCATGCGCATGTACAGCTCACGCAGATCCTGATCCGGCACGCCACGACGATGCATTTCGTTGGCCAGGCGAGCGTACGAACGGGCCTGGAGATCCAGCAGCGTCCAATCCGTCTTCAGCAAGGTCAGGCCACTGAGCATCGGGACTCGCCGGAAGACGCCGTCCACGTACCGACGATCAAAGCGCTCTACCAGCAAGGTCGGCCCCTTTCCATCCAGGTACAGCGAGGTGTTGGCGACGCGCATGCCTTTCATGGCGGCGAAGGTCATGCAGGCATGCTCTACCGGGGCCAGCTCATATTGGTCAAAGCGATCATGCGGCTTGGCCAGAATGAGTTTTCCGTCACCCTGGAACGTGCGCTTTGGACGGGCGCCTCCAGCCGATGAGCGCTGGTCTCGCACGCCCAGGGTTCTGGCGGTCTCTTCATCGATGTCCTGGTCGTAGACGACATCGCAGGCTTCGATGAACTTGTCCAACCCCGACAGCCGTGGCAGTGGCTTTTGGCCGACACCGATAGGTGGGGTTTTGTCGCGCCCGGTCATCAGGTTTCCCGCGCGATCGCTGTTGGGCGAATCGATCAGCAGGTCATAACGTGTGATCGGGTCACGCTTGAGGCGCTGGAGCAGCCTCTCGCCCCAGCCATCTGGCAGGGCGTCGTCGATAAAGCCCGGAACCCCGTGATTACTGGCGACGCTGAAGACTTGATCCGACAAGGGGTAGTGGAAAGGGTCGGGCACCCATACCTTCGAGTCCAGCACGGCGGGCGAATAGACGAACTCGCCAGGGCGGTTGCCATTCAAGGTCAGGCGCCCAAGCGTCAGAACCTCACCGGTCTGGGGGTGCTCCATGTAGATGTAGGCACTGGGCATCAGAAGTCCTCCGGCTTGGCGCGGCGTCTACGCGCTCGGCGGCCACTGGTCTCGTCCTTCAACTCAACGAAGGAGACTGAAGCATCCTCCAGAGGACGGAAAACCTTGTCTGTAAGACCAAGGTTCCACAACACGAGCATCAACGATCTGACACTGACGGATGGATCACCACGTTCGATGCGACGCAGCATCTTCTCGGTAACGCCGAGTCTACTGACGACATCCAGTTGCCGGACACCCTGCTCCAGGCGTGCCGTTTTGACCAGAAGCCCTATACGCTGGAGGCTTGCTTCACAATCTACCGGAAAAAATCTTTCCATAAGCGGCTAAATATGTCCGACTAATTTAAATAAACGGACGATTAAATCCGTTTATCCATAGGATTGGGTACGCCTAAGCATAGCTGAGGAGCCTGCTTATCGAAAACAATCGGATGATTGGCTTCCGTTTATTTCTGAGCTGCGCGGGTCAAAAGAGGTCGACCTGCTGAGCAAACTCAAAACCAACACATAGCAGCTATGCAATTGCGGGTGTCACACCAGCGCCCCATACCGGCCTGCCACCACAATCCGATTCCGCCCCGCACTCTTGGCCTGATACAGCGCCATATCCGCCTCATGCAACCAGGCCTCGGCACTCTGCAGATGCACGCCAAAAGGCGCGATGCCGATGCTCAGGCTCAAACCCTGCTCCGGCAATTCAGGATGGCGATAACACTCCACCGCCTCGCGCAGTCGCTCAAGCACTTCCTCGGCCTGGGCCACGCTGACGCCGGGCAGCATCACGCAGAACTCGTCACCGCCATAGCGCGCCACCGGGTCGCTCTTGCGCAGGTGAGTCGGCAGGAAGGCGCTGAGGGTGCGCAGGATGTCGTCGCCCATCAGGTGGCCGTGACGGTCGTTGATCTGCTTGAAATGGTCGATGTCGATCAGTGCCAGCACATTTGCCTGATTGTCGCGGCGGCAACGCTGGAATTCGCGCAGCAGCAGGTCTTTCCAGGCGCCGTGGTTGATCAGGCCGGTGAGGCTGTCGGTCTGGCTCAGGCGCGAAAGGGTGCGTTTGTGCTGGGCGAGCTGGACGGTGACCTGATAGCAGATCAGGCCGATGGCCATGGGGTAGATCAGCAGGATCGGCAGGCAGGCGAGCATCTGTGCCTGGGTGGTAGGCGGGAATAGCGGTGGTGCGTACAACCAGAGCCCCAGGCCAATGCCCAGCGCCTGGGCGAGGAAGGTCTTGCCGAGCATGTGCCAGCCGCCTGCGGCGATCTTGTCCATGGCGATCATCGACAGGATGATCACGCTCGGCAGCGGGTTGAGCCCCATGACACCAGCCCAGCAGCCTCCGGCGAAGCCATCGAACACCAGGTTGCGCTGCTCGGCGCGAAAGGGCTGCTTCGACAACCGGGCCAGCTGATAAGCGACGTGCGGCCAGACGAAGCCGTGCAGCGCGAGCAAGGCCCAGGTCCACCAGGCCGGCTGCAGCGGCCAGATGCCGATCAGCACACAGAAGAACCCAAGCCCGGTGCCGATGGCGCGGGGTGGGTACATGCGTTTGGCGAAGGAAAGACCCTTACCCGTTCGCTCGATCATCGAGGGCTCACCGAAAAAATGGACTGTCCTTGAATGCACCGGACAGGCAGCCAGGCGGGAAAATGCCCTGGGGGTCGGCGTTCGAGCATTGTGCCACTATCGAAAACAGGACTTCAAACGTGCTGGACGAAATACACTAACCGTCGGGTTAATTCCGTCTCGACCTCGCGAGAAACACGTCCGGTAACATCCAGTCCACCGAACCTTGCCCCGCCCCCGACGTCGGATCCTTCATCCGCTCCACGAAGAGATCCCTGCGTGAAAAACTACCTCGTGCGCAAGTACCGCCTGGTCCTCAAGACCTTCAACTACATCGGCTGGTCGCTGCTGTGGCTGCTGGTGTGGGACATTCTGGTCACCATCGATTTCATGCTGTTCTTCAACAGCAAGTTCAGCCTGCCGCTGATCCCGCTGACCCTGCTGGGTTCGGCGCTGGTGGTGCTGGTGAGCTTTCGCAACAGCAGTGCCTACAACCGCTGGTGGGAAGCGCGCACGTTGTGGGGGGCGATGGTGAATAGTTCTCGCAGCTTCGCACGGCAGGTGCTGACGCTGGTGGACGATCCGGATGACGGGCTCAATCCGGTCAAGGCGACCTTGCTGCGCCGGCATGTGGCCTATGTGAACTGCCTGGCAGCGCACCTGAAGAACGAGCCGTGCCCGCCGGAACTGATGGCGTTCATCCCGCATCACAAGTTCGAGCGGCGCAATGGCTCGAACAACTTCGCCAACGACATTCTGGCCGGCTCCGCCGCCTTGCTGGCAGGCGAATACAAGGCTGGGCGGCTGGACAGCATTCGCCTGGCGCGGCTGGAGTCGACGCTGGTAGACCTGTCCAACGCTCAGGGCGGGATGGAGCGGATCGCCAATACGCCGCTGCCCTACCCCTACGTGTATTTTCCACGGTTGTTCATCACCCTGTTCTGCGTGATCGTGCCGATCGGGCTGGTGGAGTCGCTGGAGTGGTTCACGCCGCTGGCTTCGACAGTGGTGGGCTTCATGCTGCTGGCGATCGAGCGGATCGGCACCGACCTGCAGAGCCCATTCCGACGCAGCGAGCACCAGATTCCGATGGACACGATCTGCGAGACCATCGAACGGAATCTGGAATCGATGCAGCGCGAAGCGCAGTGTGGGGAGTGGGTGGACTGAGGTCGACCCGTTCACCTACGCCCGCACATACCGTTGGCGCAGTACATCGCTGAAGGCATCCACCAGCAACACCAGCACCAGCATGCCGATGATCACCGTGCTGGCCTGGGCTTCCTGGAACAGGCTGAGGGTGGTGTAGAGCATCTGCCCCAGCCCGCCCGCGCCGACGAAGCCCAGCACACTGGCCATGCGGATGTTGTTCTCCCAGCGATACAGGCTGTAGGCCAGCAACTGCGGCCACAGATTGGGCAAGGTGCCAAAGCAGAACGCCGCGACCTGGCTCCCGCCCTGTAAACGAATCGCCGCCGCCGGCTCTGCGGGTGCATTCTCCAGCGCCTCGGCAAACAGGCGCCCCAGCACGCCTGCGGTGTGCAGCGCCAGGGCCAGGGTGCCGGCATTGGGCCCGAGCCCGGCTGCCAGCACGGTCAAGGCCGCCCACACCAGCTCAGGAATAGCCCGCAGGGCATTGAGCAGCAAGCGCGCCGCACCCTGTAGCGGCCAGCCGAAGCGCCCGGCCGCAGGCAATGCCAACAGCAGGCCGAGCAGCATCGCCAGCAAGGTGCCCAGCCCGGACATGGCGAGGGTCTCCAGCGCACCACGCGCCACCGCACGCAGGTGCTCGGAAGAAAGGTCGGGGCTCAGGAAACGCGAGGCGTACTCGCCCATCTGCGCCAGGCCACCATTGCCGATGACCGACGCAAGATCGAGTTCCAGGTAGGCGAACGACGACACCACCGCCGCAACGATGGCGACGATCACCAGCAGGTTGATCGCCCGGTTCATGTCAGCCTCCCGCGCAACACGCGGCTCAACACATCGGCCAGGGTCACCAGTACGAGAAACGCCAGCAGCATGCTCGCCACCTCGGCGCCAGCGAACATGCGCATCGACAGGTCGATCTGCTGCCCCAGCCCACCGGCACCGACAAAGCCCATCACCACCGAAGCTCGCACCGCGCATTCCCAGCGGTAGACCGTGTAAGACACAACCTCCGCCGCCGCCACCGGCAGGATGCCATAGCAGAACGCACTCAGCCGCCCGCTGCCGGCCTGCATCAAGGCATGGGCCGGGCGCTGGTCCACCGACTCAAAAATTTCGGCATAGACCTTGCCAAGCATGCCGCTGTAGGTGATGGCGATGGCCAGTACCCCCGCCGTCGGCCCCAGCCCCACGGCGCGCACGAACAACAGTGCCCAGACGATTTCCGGCACGCTGCGTAGGAACACCAGCAGGCCGCGTACCGGCATGCGCACCAGCCGCGACCAAGGCCCCGGGCGACCGGCGCGGGATGCCGCCCTTAACGACAATGCCCGGCTGCCCAGCAGGCTGGCAGGGATGGCCAGCAGCAATGCCAGGGTCATGCCGGCAGTGGCCACGGCAAGCGTCTGCAGGGTGGCTTCGAACAGCAACGCCAGAAACTCCCGATCATGGGCAGGCGGCCAGAAGGCGCCTACGAAGCTCGCCATCTGTCGACGGTTCTCGGCTTGCAACAGCACCCCGGGGTCGAGTTCGCTCAACTGCAACCCCGGCCACAACAGAGCCAGGCACAACAGGGTCAGCAACAGGCGTGGCAGCGCCGCTGGGTCGCGGGCATCGGTCTTCAGCATCGCGGAATCTGCACCGTCAGCGTCGGCCCCACGGTCTTCGGCGACGCCAGTTGCTCATTGGCGTAGAGGGCGTCGAGCAAGGCATCGGTCACCGCCGCTGCCGAGCAATCGAACACCACACGCCCTTCGCGGATACCAATCACCCGGGGAAAATGCGCGAGCGCCAGCTCCACCGCATGCAGGCTGGCGACCAGTGTCACGCCATGGGTTTGCGCGTGGCGATTGAGCAGGGCCAGGCTGTGATCAGCCAGCACCGGGTCCATCGCCGAGACCGGTTCGTCGGCCAGCAATACTTCAGGTTGCTGGTACAGCGCACGGGCGATACCCACCCTTTGCAACTGGCCACCGGACAGCTGCCCGCACTGCACGAACAGCTTGTCGGCCAGCCCCAGCTCCGCCAGCACCTGTCGCGCGCCCGGCACATCGCTGGGGTGCAGCAGATTGAGCAGGCCGCGCAAGGTGCCCCACTGGCCAAGACGCCCGGCCAATACGGCGGTGACCACCCGCTGGCGCGGCGGCAACGGCGGTGCCTGGTGCACCAGCGCGACCCGCGCCCGCAAGCGTTGCCGCTCGCCCGCCGACAGCACCCAGGGCTGTTCACCCAGCAATTCCAGATGCCCGGCGCCGGGCTGCACGGCCGTGGCCATCAGGTGCAGCAGGCTGGACTTGCCCGCCCCCGACGGCCCGATCACCGCCACCCGCTCGCCCTTGTCGATGCGCAGGCTCACGTCTTCGAGGGCGCGTACCTGGCCGTGCCGAAGCCCTGCCGCGTGCAGTTGAATACTCACTTGAGCAAGCCGGCCTCACGGGCAGCCTGTTCGGTGCCGGCGTAGTTTTCGGGTTTGGTCTCGATGAAGCGGCTGGCCGCTTGCAGGTCGAGGATCGCCTTGTGCTCAGGCTTGGCCGGGTCGAGGGCGAGGAAGGCTTGCTTGATCTTGTCTTTCAGGGCCGGGTCCATGTTGCCGCGCACGGTCCAGTTGTAGTCGTAGTAGGTCGGCGTGGTGGCGAACACTTTCACCTTGCTGGTATCGACCTTGCCCGCATCGACCAGCTTCTGCCAGACACTGGCGTTGAGTACGCCGGCATCGACCTTGCCCGCCTGAACCCAGGCCACGGTGGCGTCATGCGCGCCGGAATAGGCAACCCGACTGAAGTAGCCCTCAGGCTTGATGTTGTCTTGCTTGAGCATGAAATAGCGCGGCATCAGGCTGCCGGAGGTCGAGGAAATCGAACCGAAGGCGAAAGTCTTGCCCTTGAGGTCGGCCAGGCTCTTCACGTCCGGGTTGGCGGTGATGAACTTGCTGGTGAACTGCGCGTCCTGCTCGCGCTGCACCAGCGGTGTGGCGGTCGGGTCCTTCAGGTGCACCTGGACGAAGGTAAAGCCACCCAGCCAGGCAAGGTCCAGGCGATTGCTGGCCAGCGACTCGACCACCGCCGGGTAGTCGGCGACCGGTACGAACTGCACCTTCATGCCCAGTTGCTGCTCGAGGTATTCACCCAGCGGCTTGAACTTGCGCAGCAGTTCGGTCGGCGCTTCGTCGGGAATAGCGCTGACCCGCAAAGTGTCGGCGGCCTGTGCGATGACGGCGCAGCAGGACAGCACGAGGCCGGCGGCGAGCGCCAAGGGGCGTTTGAGCATGGGAGTTCTCCGGTTCAATAGCGGGGAAAGTGCCGGCGACGCACCGACTGCGGGAATTATAAGAGCCGATGGCGCAAAGGCCAGCTTTGCTACAATCGCGCAACAATTGGACCCCGAGGTACCTATGAGCGAGCCGATTCGCCTGACCCAGTACAGCCACGGCGCAGGCTGTGGCTGCAAGATCTCCCCCAAGGTGCTGGATGTGATCCTCGCCGAAAGCGGCAGCCAGGCGCTGGACCCCAAGCTCTGGGTCGGCAACGCCTCGCGTGACGACGCTGCCGTGTACGCCCTGGACGACGAGCGTGGGGTGGTCTCGACCACCGACTTCTTCATGCCCATCGTCGACGATCCGTACGACTTCGGCCGTATCGCCGCGACCAACGCCATCAGCGATATCTACGCCATGGGCGGCGACCCGCTGATGGCCATCGCCATCCTCGGCTGGCCAGTCAACGTATTGCCGCCTGAAGTTGCCCGCGAGGTGATCCGTGGTGGCCGTGCGGTCTGCGCCGAAGCGGGCATTCCACTGGCCGGCGGCCACTCCATCGATGCGCCCGAGCCGATCTTCGGCCTCGCGGTGACCGGCGTGGTCGGCAAGCGCAATCTCAAGCGCAACGACACCGCGACCGTCGGCTGCACGCTGTACCTGACCAAGCCATTGGGTATCGGCATCCTCACTACCGCCGAGAAAAAATCCAAGCTGCGTGAACAGGACCAAGGCCTGGCGCGCGACTGGATGTGCACCCTGAACACACCCGGCAGCCGCTTCGGCAAGCTCGACGGGGTCAAGGCCATGACCGACGTGACCGGCTTCGGCCTGCTCGGCCATCTGGTGGAAGTCGCCGAAGGCAGCGGCCTCACCGCACGTCTGCAGTTCGATGCAGTACCGCGCCTGCCGGGTGTCGAGCACTACCTGGCCGAGGGCTGCATCCCCGGCGGTACCCTGCGCAACCACGAAAGCTATGGCCACAAGATCGGCGCCCTGAGCGATGAACAGAAGCACCTGCTGTGCGATCCGCAGACCAGCGGTGGCTTGCTGGTGGCGGTGAGCCCCGAGGGTCAGGCGGAGTTTCTGGCGATCGCCGCTGAACTGGGCCTGGATCTGGCGCCGATCGGCACGCTGGTCGAGCGACAGACCTACGCAGTCGAGGTGATTTGATGCGCCCCGACTGCACCGACTTCAAACAGCTGTTCCTCGACGATGCGCCGATGATGGACATGCGCGCACCGGTCGAGTTTGCCAAGGGCGCCTTCCCCAGCGCCATCAACCTGCCGCTGATGAACGACCAGGAGCGGCAGAAGGTTGGCACCTGCTACAAGCACCAGGGCCAAAGCGCAGCCATCGCCCTGGGGCACCAACTGGTCAGCGGCGCGGTCAAGCAGGCGCGCCTGGAGGCCTGGGCCGCATTCGCCCAGGCCCATCCCCAGGGGTATCTTTACTGTTTTCGTGGCGGCCTGCGCTCGCAGATCGTCCAGGGCTGGCTGAAAGAGGTGGGCATCGACTATCCGCGGGTCAAAGGCGGTTACAAGGCCCTGCGGACCTTCCTGATGGACACCACCCAACAGGCGGTCGAGCAATGTGACTTCGTGCTGCTGGGCGGCCTGACCGGCACCGGCAAGACCGACGTGCTGCTGCAACTGGACAACGTGCTCGACCTCGAAGGCCACGCCAACCACCGCGGCTCCAGCTTCGGCAAGCGCGCCACCGTGCAACCGGCACCGATCGATTTCGAGAACCGCCTGGCCATCGACGTGCTGAAAAAACGCGCGCGGGGCGTGCAGCAGTTCGTGCTGGAGGACGAGGGGCGGATGGTCGGCAGCTGCTCGGTGCCGCTGGCGCTGTACCAAGGCATGCAGCAGTATCCGCTGGTGTGGTTGGAGGACAGTTTTGCCAATCGCGTCGAGCGCATCCTGCGCGACTACGTGATCAACCTGTGTGCCGAATTCGTTGCCCTGCATGGCGAAGAGGATGGGCGCCGCCTGTTTGCCGAGCGCCTGCGTCAAAGCATGGGCAATATCCACAAGCGTCTGGGGGGCGAACGCTTCCAGCGGCTGTATGGGCTGCTGGAGCAGGCGCTGCAAGTGCAGTTGCACAGCGGTGAGGTGGACCTGCACCGAGGCTGGATCGAGGGTTTGCTCAACGAGTACTACGACCCGATGTATGCGTACCAGCGTGAGGCGAAGTCGGGCAGGATCGAGTTTGCCGGTGATGCACTCGAGGTGCGGGAGTACTTGAAAGCACGGGCGATGCGCCGGCGCTGATTGCTCCGCGGGGCATGGCACCGGCTTTGCCGGTGCGGTACCTCTAGGAGCAGCGGTTCGCCGCTGCGACTTGTCCCGCGAACACGGGCGTAGCCCGTGCCAGGCAGTGCGGTGTATTTTTCGCGGGCAAGCCCGCTCCTACAGGGTTCGAGACCGTTCACTGTCCGGGGCTGAGAATCCGCTCCAGCTCCGCGGCGCGCTCGCGGGTCATGTCCAGTACGCACATGCCGCCTTCGAGTTGCGCCATGGTCCCGCCGCTGGCCTGGACATGGAACTTGCAGTTCTTGTCACGAAAGCTGATCCAGTCGCGCTGCACTTCACGCAGGCTTTTCTGCTGCGGCGCATCGAGCTTGCCGAGCAACTGCTTGTAGACACGGTTGAGGCGGTCGTCCTGCAGCTTGGTTTCATCCTTGATGCAGGCGCTCATCGCAACGGTGCTGGAGGCCTTGTCCATGCATTTGGTATAGGTGGGGGAGTTCTCGTCGGCCTGGGCCTGCGAGACGAACATCAGCGCGGCAACGACGGCTGCCAGGGAATGCTTGAACATCGAAGAGAACCCTCTGATCGGAAAGATTGCCAGCCTAGCAGCAAGTGCGCCGCATGGCCCCTGTGACCCTGTGAAATCGGACCTGTCCTACGCGCGCGAATGCCAGCCCCGACAATGGGCAAGGATCAGCTCGCGCAACCACTGATGCCCAGCATCGCCCTCGCGCCGGGCATGCCAGGCCTGGGCAAAGCTGAACGCGCTGATCGGCAGCGGCGGCTCGAATACGCGCAGGGCCTTGTCTGGCGGGCTTGCTGCCAGGCTGCGCCGGGCCACGGTCAACACCAGATCGGTCCCGGCCAGCACGGTCTGGGCCACCCCCCAATGCGGGAGCGTGAGGGCAATGCGCCGACGGACGCCGAGGGCCTTGAGTGCCTGGTCGATCTCGTTGTCGATACCGGGGCGTACTGCCACCAGCACATGCGGACGCGCCAGCCAGGCGTCGAGGGTCAGGTTGCCGCGCACCGGCAAGGTGCCGCGATCGGCCACGCAGACGAACGACTCGTCGAACAAACCCTGCTCATGGATCTCCGAGGGCAACTCGGGGAACACCCCAAGCGCCAGGTCGACCTCCCCGTCGATCAACTGCCCGAGCATCGCTTCGCGGCTGCCCTGGGAGATGACCAGATCGATCTGCGGCGCCACGCTGCGCAACTCGCGCATCAGCGCAGGGAGGACCACCTGGGCGCCGTAGTCGGACATCGCCAGGCGAAAGGTGCGGCGCGCCCTGCCCGGCTCGAACCCCGGGCTGCCCAGCAGCCCGTCGAGCTGCGCCAGTGCCTGCTGCAATGGGTCGCGCAGGGCCTGCGCGCGGGGGCTGAGCACCAGGCGTGCGCCACGACGCACCAGCAGCGGGTCGGCGAAGATATCGCGCAGTTGCGCCAAGGCATGGCTCACCGCCGGCTGGCTGCGGTGCAGTCGGATAGCTGCGCGGGACACGTGCTGCTCGCTGAGCAGTGCATGCAGGGTCAGCAGCAGGTTGAGGTCGATGCGACGCAAATCATCCATATGACGAATAAAGCCTGTGCAGAATTCGAATTTCCATCATTTAAGCGCATACAGGAGACTGGGCCAAGGTTATCCACAGGAGTTCACGCCATGCCCAAGGTCATTGCCTTGTCTGCCACCCTTCCCTTGCTCATCGCCCTGCTCGCCGGGGCGGCGGTGCCTTTTCAGGCTGGCAGCAATGCCGCATTGGGGCGCTTGCTCGGGCACCCGTTGTGGGCAGCGGGGGTTTCGCTGCTGGTCAGCCTGATGATGCTGGTGCCGGCGCTGCTGCTGATGCGCGCGCCCATGCCACAGCTGCAGAACCTGGCCCAGGCACCCTGGTGGGCCTGGCTGGGGGGCGTCGCCGGGGTGATCTACATCACCGCCGCGTTGGTGCTGACGCCACGCCTGGGCGCGGCGGGGTTCATCGTCTGCGTGATCGCCGGACAGGTGCTGTCGTCGTTGCTGATCGACCAGTTCGGCTTGATGGGCCTGCCGGAGAAACCCGTGAACCTGCCACGGCTGTTGGGGGTGGCGATGATCGTTGGGGGCATGCTGGTGGTGCAGTGGGGCACGGCACGCAGCGCCTGAGCCCAGACCGCTACAGGCTGTGTGCAGGCTCGGGCGGCATCAGCACCTGATCCACCTCGAAGCGCAGCGAGGGCATTTGCGTGGCGGCATACAGCATCACGCCGAGCGCTGCGATCAGGGCCACGTCCAGCCAGTTCCAACCCGGCATGTCGTCGGCCTTGCGGGCCTTCCAGCACCACCAGGCCTGACCTGCGCAGAAAGTCAGGATCGACAGCGACCACAGGTAGAACCCGGCCCCGAAACCTGTGACATCGTGGAACGCGTAGCTGCGGTTGTCGGGCAGCCGCTCAACGCCGAGGCTGCTTGCCGCCAGATATAGCGCCAGCAGGCCGAACAGCAGCGACAGCCGCCGCAAGCGCCGATGGCTCAGGATCGCCAGCGCCAGCAGGGGGTTGGCGAACCACTGATACAGCTCGAATGCCACGCCCCAGGGGCCGTAGAGCAGCATCTGCAAAGCAGGCATATGCTGCTCGGCGCCCATCAGGGCGCCATCGAAAAACAGGCCAAGCAGGTAAAGCAGCAGGCTGATGCTGATGTAGTAGGCTGGCAACCGGAGCTCCATCGGATCGGGCGAAACCCCGACCTTACCGCACCCGCGCATCAGACGACAGGCGGTTCCAGCAACAACCCGTAGATCCCCGAGTCGGACAACTCGCCCGCCACGCACCAACGGGCACGCAAGGTGCCTTCGAGGACGAAGCCCTGGCGCTCCAGGGTGCGCGCCGAGCCTTGGTTGCGCGGGTCGATCTCCGCCTCCAGGCGGCGCATGTGCAGGGTATGGGCCAGGTAGTCGATGAAGCAGGTCAGCGCCTCGTCCATGTAACCCCGGCCTTGCACCGCCTTGGCCAGGCAGTAGCCGATCTCGCCGCGACGCGAATCGTCATCGAGATTGAACAACTGGACCATGCCGATCAGTTCGCCGTTGTCGCGACGGTACATGCCGAGCTTGAGCAGATTGCCGGCGGCATAGGCTTCGCGGTCGGCGGCCAGGGCGCTTTCGGCCTCGGCCAGTTCCTGCCAAGGGGCGTGGTGCCAGAAACGCATGACCTCAGGATCAGCCATGATCGTCAGCCACTGCGCGGCATCGCCGTGACGCATGGGGCGCAGCTGCAGGCGCGGGCTGTCCAGGCACAGGTCGCTGGGGAAACTGCGGGGGTGGGTCACTCCAGGGCTCCTTCGCACAGATGTAGATCAACACGTTAGTCTAGCGTCAGCGTCAAGGATGGAACAGTCGCTCCCGACGGGCTAGAGCATCGCCAGCAGTCGTGTCCAGCGTGCCTCCTCGAGTCGCGGGTTCATAACGCACAGGCGCATGACTGTCTGCCCCTGCCACTCACTTGGCACCACCAGGGCAATTCCCTCCTGCAAGCACCGTTGCGCCCAATCGTCGTAGTCCGGTGCCTGCCAGCCCAGACGCCTAAACAGGATGACACTCAGCCCTGACGCCTCGATCAACTCCAGTCGTGGATGCTCGGCGATACACGCCCGCAACCGCTCGGTGAGGGCCAGGACCTGCTCCAGGGTGTCCTGATAAGCACGGGTACCATGTACCGCCAACGAAAACCAAAGCGGTACCCCCCGGGCGCGCCGGGACAGATGAAACGCGTAGTGCATCGGGTTGCAGGCTTGCGAGGCGTTGATCCGATCAAGGTACACGGCATCCTGGGTGAAGGCGGCGGGCACTTCCTCGGGCGCGGCGTACAGCAACGCACAACAGTCGTAGGGGACGAACAGGCCCTTGTGCGGATCGATGATCAGCGAGTCGGCGAGCTCGATCCCCTGAAAGCGATCTCGCACACTCGCAGCGCAGAGAAATGCTCCGCCGTAGGCCGCATCCACATGCAACCATATCTGCTGCTGGCGTGCGATGCGCCCAATCCCAGACAGCTCGTCGATCTGCCCGGTATTGGTCGAGCCCGCCACCGCCACCACCGCCACCACGTGTTCAGAACGCCCCTCGGCGGCCAGTGCGGCCAAGGACTGCGCCAAGTTCGCGGCAGTCATCCGGCCAAGCGCATCGGCGGCCACTGTCACCACCTCGAGGTCCAGCAGGCCGGCACTCACGACGATGGAAGAATGCGCGCCCTCGGTGGCCAGCAACACTCCGTCACGCTCTCCTCCCCGTGCCCGATAGCGTTGCCGAGCCGCAACCAGCGCAGAGAAGTTGCCAGCCGTTCCGCCACTGACGAAGCAGCCTGCGGCCTGGGCAGGCAAACCGGCAAGATCGGCCAGCCAGCGCAGGGCCTGGTTCTCGGCCCAGATCAAACCCGCCCCGCCCAGCCAGCCCGAGCCAATCATGCCGCTGGCCGACAGCAGCCCATCCATCAATGCCGCTTCCGGTGTCGGCGCCGAGCCGATGTAGGCCAGATAACCTGGGTGATCAGTGGGCACACCCTGACGGCTGAGCACTTCAGTGAAGAGCTTCAGCGATGCCTGCAAGCCGAGGCCCTGTGCCGTGATGCAGGCACCGACCTGGGTTTGCAGGGTCGCAGCCGAGGCGGGTGCCGCCATCGGCGCACGCTGGCCGAGCAGCGCCTGACGCATCGCCTCCAGCATCAGCTCAAGCGATTCATGCGTCAGGCCGGCGTCGCCGATGCCGGGCAGTGCGGGGTTTGGTGCGCGCATGTTCAGGACATCCTTGTAAGCAGAGAGGCGGCGCTTCGATAATCGCGCCGCACCAGGGTAAAACCGGCATGCCGGTGCTCGCCGGCCTGGAAGTCGGGGTGGCTGCGCAGGTACTCGGCAACGCTTCGTCCCTGGGCGATGGCGGTCTCGACGTGACCGAGCGCCAGGCGTACGCACGTGCCGAAGTCCGGAGTAGCGTGTGGGCACAGCGTCGACAACTCGTAGCCCTCGAGCAGCACATCGAACTCATCGATCACACAGTCGTCAGGCAGCAGGTACAGAGTGTCGGAGCGGCCATGTAGGCGGATCTGCTGTGCAACCTTGACGTGTGAGCCCATCAACGCATGGATCGGCGGCCCGGCGCGCGGCTGCGGCACCTGACCAACGCCAGCCCGCAGCGACTGTGCCAGGCGCTCGCCGTAGACCGAGCCATCCGACCAGACCTCTTCGAGGTACCCTGATGCACTGGCAAGGTACTCCAGCATCGCTGCGACCTGCTGCCTCTCGCTTGCACACAGCCGGTACGCACCGACGGCCTGACACAGGTCTGGCGCCGTGGCGGCGGGCAGCAACAAGGGCACGCCCGCCGCCTGATACAAAGCACCCGCGACACGCGCGCACTCGCTGTTGAAATGCCCGACCACCGCACTCACACCGGCCTCCAGCAAACGCCGGGCAGCGACCAACGCCAAGGCCGGATCGGCGCCATCGTCCGCCCAGCACACTCGCAGCGTCGTGCCACTGGCGGCCCGGCGCAACCACCGACCATAGGCCGCACGCGGGCCGGTGAATGGACCTACTATGCCGACCTGTTCCACTCAGGCACGCTCCGGCATCAACCGTTCCAGCGTCTTGGCGCACATCGTCGGTAGCCGCAAGCCACCTTGGCAGGGGAGCACCTGGGTTGCATCGAAGAATGCGCAAGCCTTGGCGGCATCCTGCTCAGGGGCTTCCAGGCCGAGCCATTCGGCCAACTGCTGGGCGAGGTCAGGTGCCAACGGCGCCAGCGCATGGGCCAGCCAACGTGCAGTCAAGGCCTGAAGCGCCACAGCAGTGCGGGCATGATTGGACCAAGGCCCCTGCCCTGTATCCACCAGGTAGACCTGGGCCAGGCCGAAACGCGCCACACGGTCGATCACCTGGGCCACTTGCTCGGCCATGCGCCGTGGCGAGAAGCTATCGAGCGACGCCGCCTGGCGATAGCTCTGCATCCATTGGCACAGTTCGTCGTAGTAGGCCTTGTGGTCTGCCAACCAAGCGCCCGGCTCCGGCACCTTGCCTGCCTGTCGCGCCAGGCTGCGCTGCAGGCTCTCGGTCCAGTCGGACAACTGCTGGGCGAACAAGGTGTTGATCCGCTCGCTGATCCGGGCCACGGTGAAGTCGCTGCGAACACCCTCGGGACGGGTCAGCATCAGCGCCATGCGGGCGTAGTCGCGTCCCGCCTCGGCCAGGAAGTCCTTGCCCCAGATCAGGTGGCGACGGCTGGTAGAGAACTTGCTGCCATCGAGGTCAAGCAGTTCGTTGACCACGTGATGACCCGGCGGTGTGAGCCCCAGCGCCAGATACACCGCGGGGAACAACAGCGTGTGGTAGTAGGCGTTGTCGAAGCCATAGCAGTGAACGATATCCATCGCCCCCGAATAGCACTGGGCGGCTCGCGCCAAACGATCCTGGCCGGCGACCGGCAACTCGCCGGCAGCCCACAGGTAACCGAAGGCCATTTCGAACCACACATACAGGATCTGGTCCTGGAACCCTGGCAGGCGGTGCCGTATACCCCAGTCGCTGCGGTGGCTGATGCAGATATCGGGCAGGCCCTGGACAAGCATGGAATGGCACAGCTGATAGACATGTGCCGGCATGCTCGCCGTCTGTACATACTGGGCCAGTTCATCGGCCAGCGCGCTCAGGCGGAAGAACAGGCGCGGCTCGATCTTCAGCTGGGGCTGGCGACCATCGCGCTTGACCCGTGGCTGGGACAGGTCGACGCACTGGTTAGGCCGGCCACAGGCTTCGCAGGCGTTGCCATCACTGCTCTCGCCGCAATGCGGGCAGCCGCCATGAATGAACGCCTCGTGCAAGGCATCACCGCGGTCGTCGACGAATACCGGGGTGTCCTTGGCATAGATCAGGCCTTTGTCATGCAGGCGTTGCAGGTACTGATGCACGAAATCGGCATAGGCACCCTGGTTGTCCGGGGTGATGAAAAGGTCCATGTCGATGCCGAACATGCCCCAGGTGTGGCGGATCGCTTCGGCATAGTGCTCGGCGCAGTCGACGGCTGTGCGGCCTTCCTTCGCCGCGCAGGTGACCACATAGGTCTGGTTGTCATCCCGGCCACTGCCATAGAACGCCTTTGCCCCTGCACCTGCCAGAACGCGCTTGAGCACGTCGCCCGCAACATAGGGGCCGCTGAGATGGCCAAGGTGCAGGTCGCCATTGGGCGTGGGAGGAGTGGCGAAAATCAGTGTGTCGCGCACAGGCTGCACGGCCACCGGGTTCGCGGTACCGGCATCCCAGTACAGCGAGTGAAACTGCAGGGGTGCGTCTTCACTGAGGTTGTGCACGGTGTGCGATTCGAAGCGCTGGCAATGAACGGCGTCACCCGCCGTTACTTGCAGCGATTCGTTCGCGGTACGCACCACGCCATGCCCGGCGGTGAACACGAAGATTTCATCTTCGAAATGATTGTGCGCCTGGCTCTGCTCGCCTGGCGCCAAGGTACACCCCATCAGGTTGAGGTTCGAGCCTGGCAACTCGACGGCACGGGCGTGGACATTGTAGAAGCGCTTGGCAGGGGAAAACATGTTGATCTTCTTCACGGTCGTCTCTCTATCCTTGAGTGATTTCACGAGCGAGGGTCATGGCAGCGTAAGGCGCCATCTTGAAGCCACCGCCGCTGAAGCCTGAGGCCAGCAATACCCCATCCGGCAGGCCAGGCTGCTGGCCGAGCACGGCGATCGGTTGGGTGCTGTAGCAGTCGCTGTGGCACAACGCGCCATCCATCTGGGCATGGCGTAACCACGGGAAACGCAGTTGGCCGCGCTCGCGGGTACGCTGCACATGCGCAGGATCGGCCGGGGCGTAGGCGTGGCTGGCCGGTACCCGCTGCCCAGTAGGATGGCCCACATAGAACCCCTGGGTCAGCGGGCACCAACGGCCGTTCAGATCGTGCTCGTCGTCGATAAAGCACGGCGCCGTCAGCAATGCTGCCTCACCTTTGAAACGGGTGACCTGGATGTGCTGGTTCCACAGGCCAAACGCCTGCCCGAACTGCGTCTGCACAAATTCTGCAGTCGCGTTCCCCATCGCCAGCACCACATGCGTGGCTGCATGCTCGCCGGCAGTGGTCTGCACGCCGACTACCCGTCCCCCGGCGCCATCGAGGTTCAGGCCCTGCACGCGCACGGCATCACGGTAGACACCACCGTTGGCAATCCCCGCGCCGACCAGGTATTCCAGGGTAGGACGTGCCTGCATATAGCCCGAGCCCGGTTCAAACAGCGCTTGCTCGGCGCTGATCGCAAAGCCTGGATAATGCGCCGCCAGTTGCTCTGGCCCGACCAGCTCGGCAGGCACGTCGTGCTCGGTGAGCCAGTCGTGCATGCGCGCCAGGGCTGCGGGCTCGGCGAAATGCAGGTAGCCGGTGCGGGCGAATGGCACCTGCGCCGTGTCCGCCAACTGCCGGTAGAAGTGATACCCCTGCGCCGCAGCAGCAGTGGCTGCTGCGTGACTGTGAGCGACCCGCACGATACACCCGGAAGCGCCGGTGATGCCGCACCCCAGCGGCTTCTCGTCGATCAGAAGGCAGCGCTTGCCCATATCGCCGAAGATCTTGAAACAGGTGGCGCCGATGATCCCGGCGCCGACGATGATTACGTCAAACGGCTTGCTCATACTGCCTCCGCGTCAGGCTGGCACACAGGTCGTCGACAATTTCGCCCGCACGAATGGCCATGTTGGAGATCAATGTGGCGCTCAGGCCATGCGAAGACTCGGCAATGCCGGTGGAGTAAAGCAGCGGCGCCGCTTCACCCTTGAAGGTCAGCCGATAGTGGCGCGACAGCCAGGCGCCACCTTCGTCCTTGACCAGTCGCGCGGCAAGCCCGCTGCACAGCAGGTCGGCGATGTTGCGTGGGCGAAATCCCGTTGCGCAGATCAGGTAGTCGCAGGCGATGCTCTGCACGTCACCACTGAGCTGTCGGCTGAACGTCACTTGCAGCTCATTCCCATGAGTGCTCGCCATCTGGAAACGACTCAGACGCTCCAGCACCAGGCGTTGCTGGCCGGTGACTTCATCGTCATACCACTGCCGGTAGAGCTTCTCGATCAGCGCCAGGTCCACTGCGGCGTAATTGGTAGAGGCGTGGACTCGCAGGACATGCTGGCGCACGTGGGGTGGCGCGGCATGGAAATCGTCGACGGCGTCGGCGTCGAAGATCTGGTTGACGAAGGGGCTGTCGTCGGCAGGCGTGTAGCCGTAGCGACCGAGGATTGCTGTCACCCGCAACGATGGGTAGGTCTCCAGCAGGTACTCCACCGCCTCGGCGGCGCTTTGTCCTCCTCCGACTACTACACAATGCCCGTCAGCCTTGGGCGGGGTTTCCTGCAAGTGCTTCAGCAAATGATGAACATGGGTAATGCGTGCGTCGGCGTGCAGGCCTTCCGGCAAGCGCGGCTCCAACCCCAGAGAGTGCACCACGGACCGGGTCAGCAGCGAGGTGGTGGTATCACCTACGCGCATCTCGATGCGCAACAGTGCTGCACCGTCGTCGCTGACACCGCCTTCGACGATGCGTATCACCTGGTGCCCGTAGTACACCTGATCACTGAACTCGGCCGCGCACCAGCTCAGATAGTCATGGAACTCCACGCGGGCAGGGAAGAAGTCCTTGCGGTTGCAGAACGCTGCAATCCTGCCCTTGCTGTGCAGGTAATTGACAAAGGTGAAGTGGCTGCGCGGGTTGCGGAAGCTGACCAGATCCTTGAGGAAGGACACCTGCATCGTCGCATTCTTGAACAGCATGCCCTTGTGCCAGGCAAAGCCGGGGGCGCTGTCGACGAACGCGACATCCAGTTGCGGTGCCATTTCCTGGAGTGCGATGGCGAGTGCGATGTTCGAAGGGCCGAACCCGATGCCCACCACATCGTGAACCTTGTGCTCGCAAGGGCTTCTGGCCAAGTCTGTTGCAAAACTCATGTGAACTCCCTGTCTACAGAATTTCGGGCTGAGCGAGGCCACGGGAAGGTCATTACGCGATGACAGTCCCGGGGGCCGGTTGGTTTTGCCTGAACGGTTGAGGGCTAGCCGAAGACGAAGGCGTCCGTCAGGTTGAGCGCCTGAAGCTGCGCGATATCTGCCTCCAATGCCTCGGCGCTGCTGTTACGCAGGAACACCGTGCAGCCATAGGTGGTACCGTCGGTGGTGGTCTGCACCCACTGGCCTGTCGGCGGCGCCAGGAAATAGTGGCTGAAGCTCGACAGCGCCCGCACCTGTTGATCGAAACGCATCGCCAGGACACGCCCAGGCCGGGTGATCACGAACGAGTAGTCGGCCACCGCCTGCGCAGCGCTCGCGACGTCAACTACCGGGCGCTTCTGCCAGAGATCCTGCTGGCTGGGCCAACCGCCAAGCTGGCATAGCTCAGGTAGTGGCGTACTGGCCAGCCGTGGCGCCAGCTTGACCAGACGCGGCCCCTGCGCAGTGATCACCACTTCAGCGTGCAGTGGCCCGTACAGCAGGCCCAGGCCAGAGGCCAGCCGCGCTAGACGCGGCACCAGATCAGCAGGCAAGGCAGCGGGGGGCAAACTGGTTACCGCGGTGAGAATGCGCCGCGCCAGCCAGTCCTGGGTGTGGCAACGCCACGCGTCACTGACCTGGAATTGCCCCTCCTCCAGTACCCCATTGATGAACACCGTGTAACCGGCTTCATGGCGGTGGACCAGCAAAGGCCCTGGCACAACCTGCAACCCCGCTTCGGCAGCCGCGATGCCGTGCTCGCCCAGCAACACGGCGCAGCCCCGAGAGTGCGGTGAAATCGCCGGACGCACGACCCAATCGCCTTGCGTATATCCCGACAGCTCGGCGCAGGAGCCAAGCACCTGAGCGCTGAACGCCAGCCCTGGGTCGAGACGACTGAGCGCGCGATACTGCTCGCACTTGTCGTAGAACACCGCAGGGTCGCAATCGGCGCGAAAGTACCCGGCTTCGATATTCTCCGGCATCACCTCACGCAGTTGCAGGTCATCGCTGGCCAGCCGGTACGCGGCGCGCGCAGGCGAATCGTAGGCCGGTTTCATTCGCCCAGTTCCGCACGGGTCGGGCCGCGAAAGTGCACGGCGTCGATATGGCAGTTGCGCGGCTGGGTCAGCACGAAGCGCATGGTTTCCCAGATGGAGCGGCCATTGAGCAACCGACCGGCAGGATCAACCGTTTCCTCGAGTCCGGTCACCTCGAAGTCTGGCGGATAGAATCCGGTGACGCGGATGTTCTCGGCAGCCAGATGGTGGGTCATGTTCTGGCAGAAGCCGCTCAGGCCATGCTTGGCGGCAAAGAACGCCGGATGCGCCACCGAATTGGTGAACTGTGGCACACCGCACACCGATACCATGGCCACGATATCTGCCGCAGCAGAACGTCGCAGGCTTGGCAGCAACGCACGCGTCAGGGTGATCGAGCCGGTGAGCCCGGAATTGATGGTGCTGACAATGTCCTCGTCGCTGTCATCCTCGCCGAGCGGGCCTTCAAGCCACTGCGCAGCGCTGAGCACCAGGATATCCACAGGTCGCGCATCGGCTTGCAGCGCTTGGACGAAATCCCGTACCGAGGCAGGATCGGCGATATCACAGGCATACGCACGCGCCGAGCCACCCTCACCCTGGATGATCTCGCAGGTGGCCTGAGCGCTTTGCAACTGGCGCGCGCACAGGTCGACATGGGCGCCCTCGCGGGACAGCCAGACCGACACGGCCTGTCCAAAGTCACGGCCACCACCGGTGACCACCACACGTTTGTCTTTCAGCATCGTTGCGACTCCTGTCAAAGGCCCGGATGTGGAACCGTGCGGCTACCTGAGGCATTTTCCTGGTAAAGCTGCCCGACGATGTAGTCGGCAGCATGTTCGGCCCACAACTGCGGTGCGATATAGTTTTGGTGTTCATCAGGCAAGCACACCGAGAGCATCTGGGTATTGACCCCGTTACCCGGATCCAGAGCGATGGCGTTCACACCGTTGGGCAGGTCTGCAGCGAGTGAACCGATCAACCCTTCTACAGCGAACTTGCTCGCGCAATACGGCCCCAACCCCCAAGAGGCCGAACGCCCCCAGCCGGAGCTGATGGCGATGAACAAGCCCTGGCCGCGGTCGAGCATCATCGGCAGGAAGGCATGCATCGTATTGACCACACCCAGCACGTTCACATCCAGTACCCGTGCCCATTCCTGCTCGGCGATTTCCCAGGCCGGTTGCCGTGGGTTGATGACCCCGGCGTTGCACACCACGATGTCCACCCCGCCGTCACGCATGACAGTCCTGGCGAACTCGCGCATCTCGTGAGCCTCGGTCACCGAGGCGTTGAACAGCGCCGGATTGTCAGTGGATGCAGACTGCGCCTCGGCCGACAGCTGACAGCCGAAGACCTGGTGTCCACGGGACGCCAGCGCCTGGCTGAGAGCTTTGCCCAGCCCACGGCTGACGCCAGTGACGACGATGCGTAATGGCCGATGTCGATGGTCGCTCATGAGTCCTCCTGGATAGTCTGTGCGACAAGATTGAAGCGCGTGATCGGTGCATCCGGCTGCAGGTTCTCGACCTCCCCCGCCCAATGCCCGACGGGCCAGCACTGGCTCAGGGCATCACGCTTGACCAGGGCGTGGCCACTGACAAACAGAAACGGCACATTGCAGACGATGGCAGCTTCGGCATCGGCGATCGCGTCACCGAGAAACACCGTTTCGCCGGGTGTGCAGTCGTACTGTTCAAGCAATGTGCGGATCGCTGCTGCCTTGGCTACCGGGGAGCCGATGATGCGCGCCAGATAGTGGTCCATGCCGTTGGCTGCCAGCGCCAGATTGATTTCCTTTTCATTGCCACCGCTGATCACCACGCATTTCACCGCGCAGTCCGCCAGTTGCTGCAACAGCCTTGCGGCACCGGCCACCGGTGGCGCCGCGCTGTAGTGTTGTTGCAGGTAGTGCTCGTAACGGGCAATGCTGGTGCTGACGAAGTCCGCTTCGGCGGCCGTGCCGGCCAATGACTCGAAAGCCTCGAAGTGCCAACGCCGCGAACGCCCGAAGTTGAGCTTGAAACTGACCTTGCAGCGCTCGCGCAGTGCCGACGGATAGGCGGCCAGGGCGTGTTCGACGGCCGCCAGCTTCACACCGTTGGAGTCCAGCAACACACCATCGCAGTCGAAGAACACGAGTTTGCTGCCTGCCAGCCTGTCACCCAGCCTGGCCTGATTGATTCGCATGGCCCGCACTCACATGTAGTGGTTGAGAATACTCGGGTCGTACTTGCCTGCCCCCGCGTGCCCGGCGATGCGCCCGAGAATATCGATGCGCTCGAGTGCCGAAAGCGGCGCACCTTCGAACAACTTCTGCGCATAGGTCGGGTGCACGTTGTGTTTTGCCTGGCAGCGGTAGGTCGGCGAGTAGCCCCAGTTGGCCTCTTGTCGCAGCGGCTCGATGTGCTCGGCGAGAAACCGCTCGCAGGACGCCATTTCCTGCTGGCCGGGCTTGAGCAAGGCCAAGGTCTCGGTCGGCGCATTGCCCGCACCGCGACCGATGCCGGCGAAGGTTCCGTCGACGTAACGAGCTCCGGCTTGCAGTGCCGCATGCGTGTTGGCAACTGCCAGCCCATAATTGTCATGGGCATGAAAACCGAGCGGCAGGTCAGTCAGTTCGCCGGCCTGGCGCAGCACGCGGTGCACCTGCTCCGGCAGCATGCGTCCGAAGCTGTCGGCAAAGTAGAACGCCTGTATCGGTACCTGGCCGAGGCCGCGCAGATCGTGCGCCAGTTGCTCGGGCGAAAGCTCGGCGACCTGCATCAGATTGATCATCACGGCAAGGTCGCTTTCAGCCAGTACCTGGGCGAGTGCGAAGCTGGCATCCAACTGACTGCTCATCGCGGCGATGCGCAAGACCTCGATGCGAAACGGCGCACGAGCCACTGCCGAGAGAATGACCTGGGCGACCTCATGGGTCGGCAGATCGAGGATACGCCACGCATCGATCATCACCGCTGCACGCAACGTCCCCGGCTTGACCAGTTCGCGCTGCTGCTCGCTCAGCGACTCGGGGAGCGCCTTGTAAGACCCCATAGCTACCGGAGTGCCCGGTGCGGCGAGGTTCAGATAGCCCAGTTCGACCATGTCCACGCCCATGGCGTGACAGGTATCGAAGTACTGTCGCGCCATGGCATCGGAAAACCGCCAATCGGTCTGGAAGCCGCCGTCACGCAAGGTGCAATCCATCAGCACGAATGACTGTTTTCGCCCGGTCATTTCTGCCCACTCACCTGTTCGATCGCCCAGTCGTACACCTGCTCCAGACGCCACCAGTTCAGCTCGGTCTGGTTGCCGGCGATGCGTTTGAGAAGCGGGCTTTCGGCGCCATGCATGCGGTCGTCCCAGGCCTGGATGACCGGGTGGACCGACAAGGCGTGGGTGAAATCGCGCAGCGGATCGAACGCCTCGTGCGCCTCGACCTGCATGAACAAGGTATTGGGTGGCAGCAGGTAGATCGACATACGTTGCAGGCCGATTTCACGCAGCACGCCGTGTTCGCCAGCAATTTGCGGCGGCACATCCTGGTGCAGCATCTTGTAGGCCTCAACGGCTTGTTCGCTGCTCAGTTGAATCGAAAAACCAAAACGCTTCATGAGTAATATCCTTATTACTGGCTGACGAATTCGAGAAGTTGGTCGTAGACTTTCTCGACTTCCCGAAGAGTTTCCGGGTCCATGGTGAAGTCCACCGGTGGGCGGATCAAAGTGTTGCTCATCAATTGACGGCGTTTGAGCAAGTGCTTGGACAACTGCAGGTAGCAGTCGATGCTCGCCATCATGTGGCACATCAGGTAGGAGAGCGGATAGCCGATGGCTCGGGCCAGACGTTCGTCACCTGCTTGCAGGGCGCGCCACAAGGCCACGGTGATCTCGGCGATCTCGGTGGCCGGGATCACCCCGGCCAAGCCGCGTCGATAAGTGTCGACCAGCATCATGCCGCCATCACCCTCGAAAATCCGCGCCTGCCCTGCAGTGGCATCACGAAGCAGGGAGACCTTCGGTGCAGTCGGCGCCGACTCGGGTTTGAACTGGACCTTCTCGGGGCCGAACGCCTTGAGCAGGCGTGCCTGCACGTCGATCGACAGCGGGCGTTTGGCCAGGGACTTGGCATGATGCACCAGCACCGGCACCTGTACGCTCTCGATGACGTTGGCGAAGTACGTATACATCTGCTCGTCATCCAGCGCCCACATCGACGGGTGCATTACCAGCAAGGCATCACAGCCGGCGCGCTCAGCTTGACGCGAATACTCCACGGCCTGGGCAATGCTTTCGCCGCCCGTACTCATGATCGACAGGCCCCTGCCCGCAGTCTGCTCGGCAATCAGTTCCGCAAGGCTGAAACGCTCGGCGGTGGTCAGTCGGGAAACTTCGGAAATCTGCCCGATCACCACACCATCGCAGCCGGTATGCAGAATGTGCTCGATCTGCAGGCGCAGGGCGGAGGTGTCCAGGGACAGGTCGCTGTTGTAAGGCAGGATGGCGACCGGAAGGACGCCTTGAAGAGGGCGTTGCGTCATGTTTGATACTCCTTATCAAATGTTGACGTAGACAACAGAAACAGCACAGCGAAGTACCTGAAGGGCAACTTCGAAAGCCTCACGACAGGCCTTCGCCCATCGATAAAGTGCATGTTCAACGCCAGAAAACCGCGCCGAAAGTTTCAATACGTTGTCGATTTCCATGGCGACATACCGACGACTACCTAATAAAGGTGCAACATCCAAAAAGTTGCAAATCGGCATGACTGGAAGTCGGTGGCAATTAAATGGCTCGTCCTGAATATTGTCGAATTGGTATTTGTATCAACCTGTTACCGACGCTGGAAAAAAGAAAAAATGCATATTAATACGCGGTGCATCTGTTTCTACTTATTACAAAAATGTAACAAGAGTTAATAAATCCTCGCCCTGGCAAAGTGGCGCGCCAGTGGGGTCAACGACCCTCTTGGCGTGACCATCCACCCAATTAAAGCAGCGTAATAATCGGCACACACCAACTGGATAGCTCTATTTGAATGCCCGGCCCGCCCGAATCAATTCAAACAGGACATGTAAAATTCGCCTGTGATTTTTCGCCTCTTGACGCCCTGCACAGTTTCGCTCTGACAAAAAAAGCGCCGTTCTTGCGAACGGCGCCTGTAGTACCCCAACTGCAATGTCGCGTCAGAAGCCCATGCTGAAGCTCAACACCACACCGTGGTCGCGGTTCTCGCTGGACAGTTGCCCGGAGTACCCCACCCCCAGCTTGCCGCTCTGGCCGACAGCCAGGTCGACACCCGCCTCGACCACCGCAGCGTCGCGGGCGATCGGTACGCCTTCGGTGCTGAAGCCAGCGCCACCGGCGATGAAGCGAGCATCGGCATCGGGCTTGGTGTCGCCGAAGGCATGCCGCCAGCCAACCGACAGCCGTGGTGTGATCTCGCTGCCGCTGTCCAGCTTGATGCGCTTGCCGGCGCGCACCCCGACGGTGGAGAAGGTCACATCCTGATCGACGCTGGCCTTCAGGCGGCCGTCGCCCCCCTTCTCACGGGCACTGTCGCTGTCGTAGTTGACATAGGCCAGACCTGCGAACGGTTCCAGGGCGATACCGCCAGCGTCGATGGCGTAACCCACCTCGCCGAACACCTGGGCGCTGCGAGCCTTGTACTTGGCTTTCAGGCGGTCGTCGTAGCTGCCCACCTGGACATCGCGCTTGGTGTCGATGTCATGCCAGGTGTAGCTGGCGCCCAGGCGTGCGGCGAAGGCATCCATCTGGTAACCCAGGTAGGTGGCCAGGTGGTAGCTGTCGACGCTGGCGTCCGACTGACGACGGTGAGCATCGATGCTGCTGCGGGTGTATCCGGCAGCGATACCGACTTTCCACTGATCGTCCAGGGCGCGGTCGACACCGAGCATGAAGCCCGACAGGTCACGGTCGACGCTGGCATGGCTGCTGCTGCCGTCGTAGTCACCCCAGCCGCCAATGGCGCGGATCCAGCCCACGGCCTGGCCCTGGCAACCTTCGCTGGTCAGTTGCTGGTTGGCGGTTGGCGCCAGGGTACGGCGTGGATCGTCCTCGCGGCTGCAATCCGGTTGACGCATACGGTCGTTGACCGCGTCGCGGATGTAGCGCGAATCCTCGATCAGCACGGTCGCGGTGCTGGCGTGGATTTCCCCGGACAGGCTGTCGAACGCCGACTGCGCGGCCTGACGGTCCAGCGGCAGGATGTTGTCGCGCAGGCTGGTCGGCGCACCGGCGCTTTCCAGGGCCGTGGCGACACCACGTTGGTTGCTGGAGGCCGCGACATCGGCGAACGCGTTGCCGTTGCGGCTGACCGATAGGGTCACCTGGTTGGCACCGTAGTCGAGCGAGCTGTTGAGGAATGCCGAGTTCATCAGGTTGTTGCTGGCGAAGGTGCCGTTGATGCCGCCAGTTGCACTGACCACGGTGTACTGCCCGTTGCCACCGGCGAGGTTGGCCACCGTCAGGCTGCCGCCCAGGTTGGCCGTGCCGCCGACATTCAGGTAGTTCACCGGCGCGGTGCCCAGGTCGATGACGAGGTTGCCGTCGCTGGCGTTGGTGAAGTTGCCGCTGACATTGAGGTTGCCCGCAGGCCCTGGCAGCACAGTGCCGTGGTTGGTCAGGCTGGCGACAGTACCGTTGCCGGTGAGCGCCGCGCCGTTGGCCACGGTGACCTGGGCGCCAAGGTTGGTGCCTGGGTTGTCGGCATTGCCGACTTGAAGCGTGCCCTGGTTGACGTTGAAGGCCCCGCTGAACGGCTGGTTGCCAGTCAGCAACAGGCTGCCCGCCCCTTGTTTGGTGGTGGTGCCGGTACCGCTGAGGGTGCCGTTGAAGGTGCCGTTGGTGCCCTGCGCGAACACCAGGTTGGCGTTGTTGGTGATGTTGCCCTGCAGGCTGGTGGTGTTACCGGCCAAGGTACCGCCGCTGACAATGGTGCCACCTGTGTAGGTGTTGGCTCCGGTCAACAGCAGGGTGCCAGCGTCGAGTTTTTCGATACCGCCAGTGCCTACCAGTGGCGCGCTGATCACGGCGCTGGCACCTGCGTTGACCCGTACCGGGGCCAGGCTGCCATCGGCACCGTTGACCGGGGTCAGGCTGCCGCCTGTACCCGGCACCACCTGGTAGCCGTCGCTGAGGAACTGCATGCCGCTGAACGACTGGTTGCCGACCACGGTGACGGTGCCAGGCTGGCCACCGAACACAGCGAAGGCATCGCTCCAGGTTTCGCCGGTGGTGCCGTTGGAGTTGGTCCAGTTGGTACCAGGGCCCCAGGTGCCGCTGCCGCCGCCGATGCTGCCGTCCGGATTGGTCTTGCCACCGTTCCAGAACTGCAACTGGTCGCCCGCGCCTTGCACCACCAGGTTGATCTGGTTGGCGATGGCGGTCTGCAAGCTCAGGTCGCCCAGCGCCACGCTGCCGGGGATGGCGCCGAAGACCAGACCTTTGTTGGTCAGTGCGCCGCCATAGTTGAACAGCTGGTAGACGCCGGTGCCGAAGCCGCCGGCATTGGTGATGTTCAGCGTACCGTCGAGCACCAGGTTGCCGTCGACCTTGACTACCGTAGTGGACGCCGCTGGCGCCCCGAGCGAGAAGTCCAGGGCGCTGCCGGAGCTCAGGTTCAGGCTGCCTAACGTCAGCGGTGTGCTGCTCTGGCCCGCGGCCAGGGTGGCACCGTCGGCGATCTGCACAGCCCCGGCATAGGTGCCGCTGCCGCCCAGGCGAGCGCCGGTAGCGACCTGTACCGTGGCGCTGTCCAGGCGTCCGTTGACCAGCAGGCTGCCGGCATTGACGGTGGTGGCGCCGGTCAAGCCGTTGACACCGGTCAGCAGCAGTTCACCACTGCCGTTCTTGGTCAGCGTACCGCTACCAGTGAGGTTGCCGGTGTAGCTGCCGTTGGCGTTCTGCTCGAAGGTCAGCGCCGCGTTGTTGAGGATCGCACCCTGCAGGCTGGTGGTGTTGCCGACCACGCTGCCCGCGTTGATCTGGGTGCCGCCGCTGTAGCTGTTGCTGCCGCCCAGGATCAGCAGGCCTGCGCCATTCTTGACCAGCCCGCCAGCACCGCTGATATCGCCGTTGAGGGTCAGCGCGTTGCTGCCGCCGATGGCCAGTGCGCCGTTGAGGACTGCGGCGTTGGCCAGGGTGACAGCGGTGTTGCTGTCCAGGGTGGTGCCCGCTGCGGCGGTCAGCGTGCCGCTGCCCAGCGCACTGTCGTTGCCGACCACCAGGGTGCCGCCGTTGAGCGCGGTGCCGCCGCTGTAGCCGTTGGCAGCATTGAGCACCAGCGTGCCGGCATCGTACTTGGCCACGTTGCCGGTGCCGTTGAGAGCTACGTTGAGGGTGGCGGTGACGCCGCTATCGACCCGCAGGTTGGTAGTGCCGCTGGTGCTGGTGAGCAGTTCGCCGCCTGCGCCTGCGTTGAGCACGTAGCCATCGGTGATGAATTGCAGGCCAGTGATGCTGTGGCTGCCGTTGACGGTGACGGTCCCGGCAGTGCCTTGGAACACTGCGAAAGTGTCGTTCCAGGTGCTGTTGAGTACGCCGTTGGCATCGGTCCAGTTGCTGTTGGTGGCATCCCAGACACCGCTGCCACCCTCGATCACACCGTTTGCGACGGTGTTGCTACCATCCCAGAACAGCACGTTGCTGGCACCACCAACCACCAGGTTGACCTGATTGGCAACGGCGGTCTGCACGGTGAGGTCGGTCACTGGAACGGGCGTGGTGCCAAAGGCCAGGCCGTTGTTGATCAGACTGCCGCCGTAGGCGAACAGGCGGTAGACGCCTGCACCGAAGCCGCCGATGTCGGTGACGTTGAGCGTGCCACCGAGGGTCAGGTTGTTGGCGACGTTGACCAGCGGCGAATTGCCGCCGGTCGGCGTGCCGAGCGCGGCGTTGAAGTTCGAACCGGCATCCAGCGCCAGATTGCCCGCGTTCAGGGTCGCGCCGCTGGCGGCAGCCAGGCTACCGCCGCTGGCGACCGTCACCGCCCCACCGAGGTTGCCCGCACCCGACAGCGTCGCACCACTGGCAACGTTGACCGCGCTGCTGGCGAGCGAACCATCCACCTTCAAGCCACCGGCCTGCACGTTGGTATTGCCGGTATGGCTGTTGCTGCTGCTCAGGGCCAGGGTGGCGGTGCCGAGTTTGTTGAGCGTGCCGGTGCCGCTGATGTTGCCATCGAACACGCCGCCTTCGACGTTGAGGCTGTTGCCTGCAGCAATCTGGATCGCGCCGGTGCCACCGATCTCGCCCAGGGTGGTGTTGCCATCGAGGTTGAGGCTCGCGCCGGTACTGACGTTCAACTCGCTCTGGGTGCCCAGCGCGGTGGTGCCGATAGTGCTCAGGCTGCCGGAGAGGATGTTGAGGATACCGCTGAAGGTGTTGTTGCCCGACAGGGTAAGGTCGGCCAGGCCGTTCTTGTTCAGCACGCCGTTGCCACTGAGCACTCCGGCCAGTTGCAGGTCGTTGCTGCCCAGCACGTTGAGGACGCCGCTGACATTGACCGGATTGGCCAGCGTCACCGCAGTGCTGCTGTCGAGGTTGGCATTGCCGGTCACGTCGAGGCCACCAGTGCCGAGCGCGCCGTTGTTGCCGACCACCAGGGTGCCGGCCTGCAGCTCGGTGCCGCCGCTGAAGGTATTGGCGCCCAGCAGGCTGAACCGCGCGTTGCCGGACTTGATCAGACGGCCAGCGCCAGCAACGGTGCCGCCGAGGCTCAAGTCATTGCCGCCCAGCACGTTGAGGTTGCCGGCGAGGTTGACGTTGTTGGCCAGCGTCACGGCCTGGCTGCTGTCCAGGCTGGTGCCTGCCGCCGCACTGAGCACGCCGGTCCCCAAGGCGGTGTTGGAGCCTACCACCAGGGTGCCGCCGTTCAGTGCGGTGCCGCCGCTGTAGCTGTTGTTGCCGGACAAGGCCAGTTGCGCATTCCCGGCCTTGACCAGGCTGCCGGCGCCACCGATGTTGCCAGTGAGCGCCAGGTCGTTGTTGCCGGTCAGGTTCAGCGGGCCGGCGAGGGTGATCGCATTGGCCAGGCTCACGCTCTTGTTGGTGTCCAGGGTGGTACCGCTGGCAGTGTCCAGCAGGCCGGTGCCGAGCGCGGTGTTGCTGCCCAGCACCAGGGTGCCGCCACTGAGCTGGGTACCGCCGCTGTAGCTGTTGTTGCCGTTGAGCACCAGAGTGCCGGTGTCGAGCTTGTTCAGTTTGCCGACACCGCCCAGGCCAACCTCGAGAGTCGCGATCACGCCGGGATCGACCCGCACGCTGGTATCGCCACCGCTGCCGTTGACCAGGTCGAGCAGGCCGGCGGTCCCAGCCAGCAGGCGATAGCCGTTGCTGACGAACTGCATGCCATTGACGCTCTGGCTGCCGTCGACAGTGACGTCACCTGCCGTGCCCTGGAACACCGCGAAGGTGCTGCCCCAGGTGGTGTTGACGGTGCCGTTGAGGTCGGTCCAGTTGGTGTTGCCGGCGTTCCACACGCCGGTGCCACCATCGACCTGGCCGTTCGGGGCAGTCTGGCTGCCGTCCCAGAACTGGATGTTCAGGCCGCTGGAGCTGACCAGCAGGTTGATCTGGTTGGCCAGGGCGGTCTGCAGCGACACATCGCCAAGGCTCACGCCCAGCGGCAGGGTGCCGAAGTCCAGGCCGTTGTCGGTCAGCGCACCGGCGTAGTCGAACAAGCGGTACACGCCGTTGCCGAAGCCACCGATATTGCTGACGTTGAGGGTGCCGTCGAGGGTCAGGTTGCCGCCGACATTGAACAGCGCGGTGCCGCCAGTGCTTGGCGAAGCCAGGCCGACATCGACGATCGATCCGCTGTTGAGCACCAGCGAACCGAGGCCCAGGGTGGCGCCGCTCTGGCCTGCCAGGTGGCCGCCGTTGTCGATCACCACCGAGGCATTGGCAGAGCCGCTGCCGGTGAGGGTTGCGCCGCTGGCGACGGTCAGCAGGTTACTGCCCAGGCTGCCATCGACTTTCAGGGTGCCAGCGTTGACCTGCGTGTTGTCAGCCAGATTGCTGGTACCGGTGAGGGTCAGGGTACCGGTGCCATCTTTGGCCAGGCCGCCCGAGCCATTGAGGGCACCCGCGAAGGTCGTACTGACGTTGTTGCTGCCCAGGCTCAGGGTGCTGCCAACGCCGACATCGACGTTGCCGCTGCCGGTGAGGGCACCGAGGCTGGTGTTGCCATTGAGGTTGAGCTGGCCACTGGCACCGATGTTGAGGGTGTCGACGTTGGCCAGCACGCCGCTGCCGAGCGTAGTGAGCGAGCCGGCCTGGATATCGACGTTGCCGGCGAAGGTCTTGACGCCGACCAGGGTCAGGTCGTCGGCACCGGCCTTGATCAGGTTACCTGTGCCGCCCACGTCGCCACTGAGGATCAGGGCATTGGCGGCGTCGACGGTCAGGTTGGCGCCGTTGCTCAGGGCGATGGTATTGCCCAGTGCCATCGGCGCGCTGTTGGCCAGGGTGGCGTCGGCGGTCACGTCGAGGGTGCCGGTGCCCAGGGCGCCGCTGCTGCCGAGGGTCAGGCGCCCGGCATTGAGCTGGGTGCCGCCTTGGTAGCCGTTGTTACCGTTGAGCGTGAGGTTGCCGCTGCCGTTCTTGGTCAGCCCGGCGGCCCCGTTGATCACTCCGTTGAGGGTCAGGTCGTTGGTGCCGGCGACGGTGAGGCCAGCGTTGAGGGTGACGTTATTGGCCAATGTGGTACTGGCGACGCCGCTGCTCAGGGTGGAGGCCCCCGCGACGGTGAGGCCGCCCTGCCCCAGCGCGTTGTCGTTACCCACCACCAGTTGCCCGGCGCCCAGGGTGGTACCGCCCAGGTAGCTGTTGGCGCCATTGAGGGTCAGGGTACTGGCGCCAGCCTTGTTCAGGCCACCGACACCGTCGACCACGCCGTTGAGGGTCAGGTCGGCGGTGCCTGGCAGGTTGAGCGCGCCGCCCAGGTGCACATTGTTGGCCAATGCGACGTTCACGCTGGCATCGAGGGAGGTGTTGGCAGCAGTGCTCAGATCCCCGGTACCCAGCGCGGTATTGCTGCCGACGGTCAGCGTGCCGGCGTTAAGGGTGGTGCCGCCGCTGTAGGTGTTGTTGCCATTGAGGGTCAGGCCGGCGGCGCCGTTCTTCACCAGTGCGTTGGCGCCGGAAACCACACCGTTGAGGGTGAGGGCCTGGCTGCCACCGAGGGTAAGATTGCCACCGGTCAGGTTGACCGCGTTGGCCAGAGCCAGGGCCTGGCTGGCGTCGAGGGCTGCGGCGCCGGTGACGTTCAGGGCGCCACTGCCCAGGGCACTGGCGTTACCCAGCAGCAGGCTGCCGGCCTGCAGCGAGGTGCCGCCGGTGTAGTTGTTGGCGCCGTTGAGCACCAGTTGACCGGTGCTGGTCTTGTTCAGGCTGCCGCCGCCGCTGATGACCCCGTCGAGGGTCAGCGTCTGGGCGTTGTTGACACCCAAGGTGGCGCCCGTGCCCAGACCGATGGCGTTGGCCACTTGCAGGGCGCCGGTGGTGGCCAGGGTGCTGTTGCCGGTCACCGAGAGGTTGCCAGCGCCCAGCGCGCTGCCGTTGCCCAGGGTCAGGGTGCCTGCGGCGAGCGTGGTGGTGCCTTGGTAGGTGTTGGCGGCACCGAGGGTCAGGTTGCCGGTGCCGGTCTTGGTCAGCCCGCCGGTACCGCTGATCACGCCGCTCAGGGCCAGGTCGTTGTTACTAGGCAGGGTCAGGGTGTCGTTGAGCGTGACCTGATTGGCCACGATCAGAGGGCCAGTAGTGGCCAGGTTGCTGGCGCCGCCGACGGTCAGGTTGCCGAGGCCCAGTGCCGAGTTATTGCCCAGGGTCAGGGTGCCGGCGTTAAGGGTCACGCCACCGGACAGGGTGTTGGGGCCACTCAAGGTGAGGTTGCCGGCGCCATTCTTGGTCAGGCTGCCAGCGCCCGTGACCAGCCCACCCAGGCCCAGGTCGTTGCTGCCGGCGATGGTGAGGTTGCCGCCCAGATTGACGGTGTTGCCGATAGTGAGCGCCGTATTGCTATCGAGCGTGGTGCCCGCAGCCGCGTTGAGCTGGCCGAGGCCGAGCGCGCTTGCGCTGCCGAGCACCAAGGTGCCCGCGTTGAGGTTGGTGTTGCCCAGGTTGCCATTGGTGCCATTGAGGGTGAGTGTGCCGCTGCCGGTCTTGGTCAGGCCGCCGACGCCAATGATGTTGCCACCCAGGGTCAGGTCCTGCGCGCCGGCAATAGTGAGGTTGCCCGCCAGGTTGAGGGCGTTTGCCAGGGTCACGTTGGCGCCTGCGCTCAGGGTAGTGCCACCTGTGGCATTCAGCGCGCCAGTGCCCAGGGCGGTGTTGCTGCCGACCACCAGGGTTCCGCCATTGAGGCTGGTAACACCCTGCTGGCTGTTGCTGCCGTTCAGGGTGAGCACGCCGGTGCCGGTCTTGATCAGCCCACCGGTGCCGCTGAGTGCGCCGTTGAGCGTGAGGTTGCCAGTGCCTGGCACGGTCAGGTTGGCGTTCAGCGCAACGGTGTTGGCCAACGCCACGTTACCCGTGGTGGCGAGGGTGGAGGCACCAGTGACGTTCAGGCCGCCCGTGCCGAGGGCCAGGTCGTTACCCAGGGTCAGGGTGCCAGCGGCAAGGGTGGTGCCGCCGCTGTAGGTGTTGGCATTGCCCAGCGTCAGGTTGGCACCGCCGTTCTTGACCAGGCTGCCGGCGCCCGAAACCACACCAGACAGGCCGAGGTCGGCGCTGCCAGCGATGGTCAGGGCGCCGCTCAGGGCCAGGGCGTTGCCAAGGGTGACTGCGGTGTTGCTGTCCAGCGTGGTGCCCGTTGCGGCGCTGACCGCGCCAGTACCCAGGGCGGTGTTGGTGCCTACCACCAGGGTGCCGCCGTTGAGCAGGGTCCCACCGGTGTAGCTGTTGGCGCCGTTCAGCACCAGGGTTCCGGTGTCGAGCTTGGCCAGTTGGCCGCTGCCGGAGAGGCCGACGTTGATCGTCGCAGTAGCGCCCGGATCGACACGCACGGCGAATGCACCGTTGCTGCCATTGACCAGGTTCAGGCCACCGGTACCGATCAGGCGATAGCCGTTGGTGACGAATTGCAGACCGGTGGCAGCCTGGGTGCCCACCACGTTGACATCGCCAGCGGTGCCCTGGAACACGGCGAAATCGCTGGCCCAGCTGCCGTTGAGCACACCGTTGATGTCGGTCCAGTTGGTATTGCTGCCGTCCCAGGTGCCGGCGCCACCGTCGATGACGCCGTTCGGCACGCTTTGCGCACCGTCCCAGAACTGCACGGTGCCGGTGGCACCGCCCACCAGCAGGTTGATCTGCGCGCCGATGGCGGTCTGCACCTGGACATCGCCCGGCAGTACGCTACCCGGCAACGCGCCAACAAGCAGGCCGTTGTCGATCAGCGCGCCGGTGTAGTCGAACAGCCGATAGATACCGGTGCCGAAACCACCCAGATCGGTGACGTTGAGGGTGCCGTCGAGAGTCAGGTTGCCGTTGACGTTGACCAAGGCAGTGCCGCCCGTGGAGGGCGAGCCGAGGCCGAAGTCGAGGATCGAGCCGCTGTGCAGGGTCAGCGCACCGGTGTTGAGGGTCGCGCCGCTGTTGGCCAGCAGGTGCGCCCCGTTGGCGATGTCCACAGGGCCGATCACGCTGCCGGTGCCGCCCAGGCTGGCGCCGACATTGACCTGTACGCCGGAGCTGGCGAGCGAACCGCTGACATTGAGCAGGCCGCCATTGACCGTGGTGGCGCCGCCAAGCACGTTCACGCCGGACAGTTCCAGAGCACCGGTGCCAGCCTTGATCAGGCCACCGCTACCGGCCAGGGCGCCGCTGAATACGCTGTTGAGGTTGTTGCCGCCGACCGTCAGGTCACTGCCCCCCGCCACGCTCACCGCGCCGGCACCGCTCAACCCGCCGACCGTGGTGCTGGCGCCAAGGTTGAGGTTGGCGCCAGCGCCGACATTGACCGCCGAGGCGTTGCCCAGCGCACCCGTACCAACGGTGGTCAGGGTGCCGCCGAGCAAGTCGACGGCACCGCTGAAGGTGTTGTTGCCGGTCAGCGTGAGGTCGGCCAGGCCATTCTTGATCAAGCCTCCGGTACCGCTGATGATGCCGCCAAGGGTCAGGTTGTTGCTGCCGCCGAGGGTCAGGTTGGCGTTGAGCGCAATGTCGTTGCCCAGGGTAGCGACCGCGCTGTTGTCCAGGCTGGCGGCGCCGGCCACGGTCAGGGCGCCGGTCCCCAGGGCGTTGCCGTTGCCTATCACCAGGCCACCCGCGTTGAGCGTGGTGCCACCGGCATAGGTGTTGACCCCGTTCAAGGTCACAGTGGCGCTGCCGTTCTTGACCAACTGCCCTGCCCCACTGACCACACCGCCGAGGGTCAGCGCGTTACTGCCGGTGAGGGTAAGGTCGGCGTTCAGGCCAATGTTATTGCCCAGGCTCAGTGCAGCGCTGCTGTCCAGGCTCGCGGCGCCACCGACGGTAAGATCGCCGGTGCCGATGGCACTGCCATTACCCAGCACCAGGGCGCCACCGTTGAGCAGCGTGCCACCGGCATAGGTGTTCAGCCCGCCGAGGGTGAGCGTGCTGGTGCCGTTCTTGATCAGCCGGCCGGTGCCGTCGACCAGACCGGTGAGGTTGAGGTTGTTGCTGCCGGCCAGGGTGAGGTCGGCATCCAGGGTGACGGCGTTGCCAACGGTCAGCGCAGCCGAGGTATCCAGGCTACCGGCCCCCGCCACGGTCAGCTTGCCGACGCCCAGTGCGGCGCCATTGCCCAGCACCAGGCCACCGGCATTGAGGGTCGTGCCGCCCAGGTAGGTGTTGGGACCGGAAAGCGTCAGCGTGGCGGCACCGTTCTTGACCAGACTACCGGCACCGGCGATCACGCCACCAAGGCCGAGGTTGGCGGTGCCGTCGAGGGTCAGGGCACCGGCCAGGTTCACGGCGTTGCCGAGGTTGACTGCGGCGTTGGCGTCCAGGTGGGTACCGGCAGCGGCATTCAGCGCGCCAGAGCCCAAGGCCGTGTTGCTGCCGACCACAAGGGTACCGGCGTTGAGGTTGGTGGCGCCGATCTGGGTGTTGGCACCGTTGAGGGTCAGGGTAGCGCTGCCGTTCTTGGTCAGGCCACCGACACCGGCAATTACGCCTCCGAGGGTCAGGTTGTTGCTGCCGGCGAGGTTGAGGTTGCCGGCCAGGTTAAGCGCGTTGCCCAGGGTCAGCCCGGCCACCGACGAATCCAGCGTGGTGTTGGCGGCGGCGTTGAGTGCGCCGGTGCCCAGGGCAGTGGCGCTGCCGACCACCAGCGTGCCGGCGTTGAGCGCGGTGGCACCGCTCTGGGTGTTGTTGCCGCTCAGGGTCAGGGTGCTCGCCCCATTCTTGATCAGGCCACCGGTACCGCTCAGGTTGCCTGCAAGGCTCAGGTTGTTGGCGCCGGCCAAGGTCAGGTTGGCGCCGAGATTGACGCCATTGTTCAGGGTCATCGCCGCGCTGTTGGCGAGTGTGGATGCGCCGCCCACGGTCAGCGCGCCGGTGCCCAGCGCCGCAGCGCTGGCCAGGGTCAGGGTCCCGGCGTTGAGGGTCAGGCCACCTGTGAAGGTATTGGTGCCACCGAGGGTGAGGTTGCTGGCGCCATTCTTGACCAATGCACCGGTGCCGCTGATCACACCGCCCAGGGTGGTGGCGTTGCTACCCACCACACTCAGGGTGTTGCCCGCCAGATTGATGGCGTTGCCCAGGTTGACCGCCACGCCCGCGTCGAGGCTGGCATTGCCGCCCAGGCTGAGGGCACCGGTGCCCAGGGCGTTGTTGTTACCGACGGTCAGCACCCCGGCGTTGAGGGTGGTGCCACCGCTGAAGGTGTTGGCGCCGTTGAGGGTCAGGCCGGCGGCGCCGTTCTTGACCAGCGCGCCAGTGCCGCTGATCACTCCACCCAAGGTGGTGGCACTGGTGCCAAGCAGGTTGAGGGTATTGGCGCCCAGGCTGATGGCATTGCCCAGGCTGACCCCGGTGCTGGCATCGAGGCTGGCGTTGCCACCCAGGGTCAGGGCACCGCCGCCCAGGGCGTTGTTGTTACCCACGGTGAGCTTGCCGGTGTTGAGGGTCAGGCCGCCGCTGAAGGTGTTGTTGCCGTTGAGCGCCAGGTCGGCGGCGCCGTTCTTGACCAGCGCACCGGTGCCGCTGATCACCCCGCCCAGGGTGGTGGCGCTGGTGCCCAACAGGTTGAGGGTGTTAGCGCCGAGGTTGATTGCGTTACCCAGGCTGACTGCGGTGCTGGCGTCGAGGCTGGCGTTGCCACCCAGGGTCAGGGCGCCGGTGCCGAGCGCGGCGTTGGCGCCGACGGTGAGCTTGCCGGCGTTGAGCGTGGTGCCACCGCTGAAGGTGTTGGTGCCGTTCAGGTTCAGGTCGGCGACGCCGTTCTTGATCAAGCTGCCACCCGCGCCGGCGATCACGCCGCCCAGCGTAAGGGCGTTGTTGCCCGTCAGGGTCAGGGCGTTGGCACCGAGGTTGACCGCGTTGGCCAGCGTCATGGCGGCCGTGGTGTCCAGCACGCCGCTGCCGGTCAGGGTCAGCGCGCCAATGCCCAGGGCAGCGCTGTTGCCGAGGGTGAGCGTGCCGCCGCCGAGGCTGGTGCCGCCGGAGAAGGTATTGGCGCCGTTGAGGGTCAGGTTACTGGTGCCGCTCTTGACCAGCGAGCCCGTGCCGCTGAGCACGCCCCCGAGGGTCAGGGCGTTGCTGCCGGGCAAGGTCAGCGCCGCGTTCAGCGCCACGGCATTATTCAATACCAGCGGCACGCTGCCTTGCAGACTGCTTGCACCACTGACGGTGAGCGCACCACTGCCGAGCGCCGCAGCGCTGGTCAGGTTGAGGCCGCCAGCGGCCAGGGTGGTACCACCGCTATAGGTGTTGGTGGCCCCAAGGGTGAGCAGGCCGGCGCCAGTCTTGGTCAAGCCGCCAACGCCGGAGATGACCCCATTGAGGGCCATGTCGGTAGCACCGCCGACGTTGATGCCGGCGTTGAGCGTCAGGGCGTTGGTCAGGCTCAGACCTGCGACGGTACCGGCAAGCCCGCCACCGTTGACGGTGATGCCGCCGGTACCAAAGGCGCTGGCATTGTCGAAGTTGACCAAACCGCCATTGAGGGTGGTCTGGGTGGTGCCGTTGAGCACCTGGCCGATCAGGCTCCAGGTCCCGCTGTCGACGATCAGGCGGTTGAAGTTGATGTAGTTGTTGGCGTTGATCGTGCCGGAACCGGTGGTTCCGCTACCGCCACCAATGGCATTCTGCAAGGCCAGGGTGTTGGTGCCACCGGCACCGCCATCGATCTTGCCGGCGGCTGCGAAGCCCAGATTGGGATTACTGGTGACCAGCAGTGCAACGCTGATACCAAGCCCGGCACCGACACTCGAACCGGTAATGGCATTGAAGCGGTTGGTGCTGTTGGCCCCCATCGACAAGCTGCCGGTCAAGGTGCCGGCGTTGGTAAAGGTGTTGCCCGCAGCAGAAGCCTCGAACGCTGCCCGTCCAAGGATGGTGCCGGTGTTGGTGAAGTTAACCGTACTCCCGCCGGTCACAGCGATGACCGGCGTGTCCTCGCTGAGCAGCGTGAGGCCAAGCAACGCCGAGGAACCGATGCTGCCGGCGTTGGTAATGGTGGTGGTACCGGCCGCACCATTGCGCGCGTCCAGCGCCATGCCCGTCAGGTTAAGAAGGTTGGCGCCAAGCAAGGCACCCGTGCCCTTGATCACACCCGTGGCATTGTTGTTGATGTTGAGCGTGCTGCCGGTGCCTGTATTGCCGATCAGCACAGCACTGGACTGAATGCTCAACGCCCCTAGCAACGTGGGGTCGATGGTGCCGGAGTTGTTCAACGTATTGCCGTTGCCCGCCAGCGACAGAGACGTGCCTCCCACGCCCAGCAGGGTACCCAGGCTGGCGCCAGGGTTCACGTTGACCGTCAGGCCGCTACCGCCATTGCTATAGCTCGGCGCCAGCGGGTTGGCAGCACCGCTGCAAGTGATGATGGACCCGGCCGCGCTGCACGCAGCCAGGGCCTGCTCGCTCGAAAGACCGAAGGCCAGTCCTCCGACAGCCAGGCTCACAGCGAGCGACAAATGGGAGAGACGGGTAGGCAAAACGGAGGCGACGCTTCTGTCCACGGAGAGCTCCTTCGTGGATCAGGTGGTTCGGTCCTTGAACGCTCGCACTGCAATGTTGCCGGCTAGTCGAACACGCGACGACGAAACACCTGACCAATGGCTACATGATTCCTTGTTGGGAATGTGTAGCCGCTGGCGAGCAGGCGTGAGGCTCCGCCGGGGCGGTCAAATGGTGTTAATACTTTTTCAAGGCAGCCCGTATTTCGCGGGCTACAGCTGTGCGCCGCTTGGATCCAACCGACGAACGGTCGTGTCCGGCAGGCAAAACGTGATGGGCTTGGCCGTTTCGCAAATGATCCGGCCGTTCACTTTCAGGCGACCTCTGCCCCATCGTCAGGCCAGTGCGGCTCGTTGGCACCGGGCGGTGTCAGTGGTGGCAGGCCATAGGCGGCACGGGCGTCATCACAGCTGGGATTGTGCACCCCGTTCTCCCATGAAGCGTCGAACTCGCGGCAGGGGGTGGAACGATTCTCGTAGATGGTGCACCCGACCTTGTTGCCGATCTCGCCGTCCAGGCTGATACAGCGGCAAGGCTTGGCGTCTGTGCCGATCATCGCCACACGGGTCGGATTGATCTGCACCACCAGATCGTCGGGCACCAACCCGCCCGAGGACTGGCATTCACCCCAGAAGAAAGACACACGAAAGTAGCCGCAGCAGGCGCCGCAGGTCAGGCAAGGGTTCTGTTCGGACATGATGGCCAGGAAGGGAAGTTGTTGTTATCGAGCGGGCGCTCGCGGCGCCATTTTTAATCCAAGCACGAGCGGCTGGATAGAGGGGAAATGAAAAAAAGACGGCCGCTGGTCGCGACCCTCGAGCGCCATGTTGCCAGTGGCAGGTAAAGCCGCAAACGGCCTGCCATCGCAGACCTGCTTGCGGCTTGAGCCTGGGGCTTACTTGCTGGTCAGGCCGTCGGCGCGGAACATCTGACGGATGCCGCGGATGGCCTGGCGGATACGATCCTGGTTCTCGATCAGGGCAAAACGCACATGGTCATCGCCATAGTCGCCGAACCCGATACCGGGCGAGACACAGACCTTGGCCTCGGCCAGCAACTTCTTGGAGAACTCCAGCGAGCCGAGGTGCGCATAAGCTTCGGGGATCTTGGCCCAGACGTACATCGAGGCTTTCGGGTTCTCGACCATCCAGCCCAGCTCATGCAGCCCCTTGACCAACAGGTTGCGGCGTTGCCGGTACTGCTCCGCGATGTCGCGTACGCACTGCTGGTCGCCTTCCAGCGCAGCGATTGCCGCCACTTGCAGCGGAGTGAAGGTGCCGTAGTCGTGGTAGCTCTTGATCCGCGCCAGGGCGCTGACCAGCTCGGGGTTGCCGACCATGAAACCGATCCGCCAGCCCGCCATGTTGTAGCTCTTGGACAGGGTGAAGAATTCCACCGCGATATCCTTGGCGCCGGGCACCTGCATGATCGAGGGGGCCTTCCAGCCGTCGTAGACGATGTCGGCGTAAGCGAGGTCGTGCACCACCAGCACGTCGTACTGCTTGGCCAGGGCGACCACACGCTCGAAGAAGTCCAACTCCACGCACTGTGCAGTCGGGTTGGACGGGAAGCCCAGGATCATCATCTTCGGCTTGGGGATCGATTCGCGGATCGCCCGCTCCAGCTCATTGAAGAAGTCCACGCCCGGTACCAGCGGCACCGAGCGAACCTGAGCACCGGCAATCACCGCCCCGTAGATGTGAATCGGGTAGCTTGGGTTGGGCACCAGCACCGTGTCGCCATGGTCGAGGGTGGCGAGCATCAGGTGCGCGAGGCCCTCTTTCGAGCCGATGGTGACGATGGCTTCGCTGTCCGGGTCGATCTCGACCTCGTAGCGTTCCTTGTACGAGTTGGAGATGGCGCGGCGCAGGCGCGGGATGCCGCGCGAGGTGGAGTAGCCGTGGGTATCTTCACGCTGGGCGACCTGCACCAGCTTCTCGACGATATGTGGCGGGGTCGCGCCATCCGGGTTGCCCATGCTCAGGTCGATGATGTCTTCGCCGCGACGGCGTGCCGCCATCTTGAGCTCGGCAGTGATGTTGAAGACGTAGGGGGGGAGACGATCGATGCGCGCAAAGCGGCGCGGCGAACCTGGGTTGGCCATGCTTTCCTCGAGAGACGTAAGCGCCCGGAACCGTCCGAGCGACGTTGGCCACTGCGGTGGCCGAGGCAGAAAATAGTCTGGTTGCCCTGGCGTTGTAAAGGGGCTACCGACAGATTGGCAGCCCCGCCAGCGAGACTCGCTCGTTGGCGGGTAAGCGTGTAAATCAGCGCAAAGCCTTGTAGGCGTTCAAGTCGAAGCGCTGGATGCTCAACCCATCGCTGGGGTCCATGTGCTCGCCACGCACCTGGGTGAACTCCGTGGCAATGCTGCCGCGGTGAACCATACGTTCATCGGCAGTGCCTTCGGTCAGTACGGTATAGGACTTCTTGCGCATGGCGCGGTAGAGCTCATCGTTCGCGTCGATGGTCTTGTGATAGGTCATCAGCGCCGCATCGCTCAAATCCAGACACTTGTCCAACGTTACACCCCAACGCTTCAGGCAAACCTCGGCGAAGTGCCGCACGATCATCCCCGGTTCAGGCAGTGCCTTGCCGGAACCTGCGCCGTCTATCGAAGCATTGCCCACCAGCGTTGCATGACGGCCCGGCATCGGGAGAACGCTCATACGCGTACCGTATGCAGTGACAGGCACCACACAGGCGAAACCTTTTGATCGCTCGTCTCGTGCGTAGAACCCCACGTACTCCTTCACGTTGGCTCCCAGTTGCACACGCTCAGACTGCACGTTACCCACGCCGGGCACCGGATCGATGGCAAAGATGTTGACCTTTACATCGCACAGCTCCGGGTCTTGCGCCATGGCGTTGGCAAGCATGTGGCAACTGATTCCGCCCCTGCTCCACCCCACCAGGTTGACCGTGGCCGGGATCAGGGGTTTGCGCAGTTGCTTGATCAACTGCTCCTGCAAAGCCTGAGGGGTCACCGCGCGATCGCCGTAGTCGTAAGTGCGCCAGAACCACGAGCCGCCGGCCTCGGCATCAGGAATGGGAATGCCTGCACTCTTCAGGTTCTGGTATTGCTGCTCGGTGAGCTTGGTGCGGGCCCAGGTACTCTTGCCCTTGATGACCTGCAGGGCGTGCTGCACATTCTCATCCCAACCCTTGCCGAACAGGGTGCCGGTCACTTTGTAGTAGTCGCCGTCATCGACGAACAGGGCATCGTCCTGCAAGTTGCCACTGCCTGGGCCATCGACTGTGATCCAATCGACGAATTCCCTGCCGGAGTGATTGCTCGCCAGCGTGGCGATCAGCTCACCATTCCAGAAGTTGGGGTTCTTGTCATCGAAACGATGGGACCCGGTGCCACAGAAATAGACGGTAAAAACACTCATTTGGATGCCTCCTGATGGTTTGGAGGCCCAAACTAGTGTGTTCGAACGCCTGCACGCAGACGGAAAATCTGCCAACAAAAAACCCGGCCAAAGGCCGGGTTCTTGTAAAGCGCGAAGGCTTCAGCGTGCGTAGGTCATCAGCACGTCGGCAGCGGTCTGGCTGTCCACCGACATCATCACGCTCAGCGCGGTAACGGTCAGGATGGAGAAGCCGAACACCTTGCGTGCCCACTTGCTGTCGTCCTCGGCCTTGTAGCCACCCCAGGCCATGTACAACCAGTACAGACCCATGGCAGCCGCAACGGCCAGGTAACCCAGACCGGCATACCCACCCAGCGTCAGCATCAGCGTGGCGAGCACGAAGGCCAGCACGTACAGCACGATCTGCTTCTTCGCCGCCAGGATACCGCGAGCCACCGGCAGGACCGGGATGTTGGCAGCGCTGTAATCCTTGAAGCGGAAGATGGCGATGGCAAAGCTGTGCGGCATCTGCCACAAGCTGAACATCACCAGCAGCGTGACCGCTGCCAGGTCGAAGCTGTTGCTCACTGCGCAATAGCCGATCACCGGAGGCATGGCACCGGACAGGCTGCCGACCAGGGTGCCGTGCACCGATTTGCGCTTGAGCCACAGGCTGTAGAAGCCTACGTAGACCACGAAGCCGATCAGCGCGCAGAACGCCGACAGCGGGTTGGCCTGGACATACAGCAGGCTGAAGCCCGCCACCCCAAGCAGGGTGGCGTAGATCAGTGCGAGGGGCAGCGACATACCGCCCTGGACCATGACGCGGTTCTTGGTACGTTCCATCTTCTGGTCGATGTCACGGTCGATGCAGTTGTTGAACACGCAACCGGACGCAACCACGAGCGAAGTACCTACTACCACCGCCAGGAACAGGGCGAAGTCCACATGGCCCTTCGCGGCAAGGAAGAAACCGCCTGCCACGGAAAGCACGTTACCGAAAATGATCCCCGGTTTGGTGATTTGGATAAAGTGCTTCACGGACATGCAGTCTTACCTCACTTGGCCAACATTTCGTAGTGGATGCTGAACATGATCCACAGCGACAGGCCTACCAGCAGTGCGATTACCAGAGCGGTGAACAGGAACGTCGAGACAGTGGAACGCTGCTCTTTCGAGCGGTCCATGTGCAGGAAGTACACCAGGTGCACCACGACCTGGATGACGGCCATGGCCACCACGATCAGGACGGTCAGGTTCTTCGGCAGGGTCGGATACATCACCAGGCCGAACGGGATCGCGGTCAGGATGATCGACAGGATGAAGCCGATCATGTAGGACTTCACGCTGCCGTGGTTACCTTCGTGGTGAGTGTCGTGTGCGTTAGCCATTACAGAACCCCCAGCAGGTAGACGACGGTGAAGACGCAGATCCAGACCACGTCCAGGAAGTGCCAGAACAGGCTCAGGCAGCTCATGCGGGTCTTGGCAGTCGGCGTGATGCCGTGCTTGTTGATCTGGTACATCAGGATGGCCATCCAGATCAGACCCGAGGTCACGTGCAGGCCGTGGGTACCGACCAGCGCGAAGAACGCCGACAGGAAACCACTGCGCTGCGGGCCGTAGCCTTCAACGATCAGGTGATGGAACTCGTAGATTTCCATCGCGATGAAGCCTGCACCGAACAGGAAGGTCACTGCCAACCAGCCCAGTACGCCTGCCTTGTTACCGGCGAACATCTTCAGCATGGCGAAGCCGAAGGTGATCGAGGACAGCAGCAGGAATGCGGTTTCGACCAGCACGAAGTCGAGCTGGAAGATGTCATGACCCGACGGGCCGCCGGCAAAACTGCCGGACAGCACCGCGTAGGTGGCGAAGAGCGACGCAAACAGGATGCAGTCGGTCATCAGGTACAGCCAGAAACCGAAGACGGTCATCTGGCCCGAGTCGTGGTGGTGATCGTCGTGCCCATGGTCGTGACCATGTGCATCGCCGTGAATTACTTGACTGGACATTGATTACACCCGTTCAAAGGTTTCGACACGTGCGCCACCGGTAGGTACACCGGCAAGCTGCAGGGCCCGCTGGCGTTCGCCTTCGATGCGCGCCACTTCTTCGGCAGGGACCATGTAGCCCTGGTCGTCACGCGCAGCGTGGCGAACGAAGACCGCGATGGTTGCTACCAGGCTCGCACCCACCAGCCACCAGATGTGCCAGATGAAAGCGAAGCCGAAGATGGTCAGGAACAGACCCATGAACAGACCGGTAGCGGTGTTGTTCGGCATGTGGATCGCTTCGTACTTGGCCGGCACCTTGTAGGCGACACCGGCTTCCTTGGCTTCTTGCCAGGCGTCCAGGCCGACCTTCTCGGGCATGTGGGCGAAGTTGTAGAACGGAGGTGGCGACGAAGTCGACCATTCCAGGGTACGGCCACCCCATGGATCGCCGGTGACGTCCAGGTTCTGGTTGCGGTCGCGAACCGATACGTACAGCTGGATCAGCTGGCAGGCGATACCGAACAGGATCAGCACTGCACCGACCACGGCCACGTACAGGTAGGGTTCCCACAGTGGGTTGTCGGAGTGGTTCAGACGACGGGTCATACCCATGAAGCCCAGCGCGTACAGCGGCATGAAGGCCACGTAGAAACCGGACAGCCAGAACCAGAATGCCGCCTTGCCCCACTTCTCGTTGAGGGTGAAACCGAAGGCTTTCGGGAACCAGAAGGCGAAGCCGGCAATGTAGCCGAACACCGCGCCGCCGATGATCACGTTGTGGAAGTGGGCGATAACGAACAGGCTGTTGTGCAGCACGAAGTCAGCACCTGGAACGGCCAGCAGTACGCCGGTCATGCCACCGATGGAGAAGGTGACCATGAAGCCCAGGGTCCAGAGCATCGGCGGAGTGAAACGCACGCGGCCCTGATACATGGTGAACAGCCAGTTGAACAGCTTCACACCGGTCGGAATGGAGATCAGCATCGTCGCCAGGCCGAAGAAGGTGTTGACGCTGGCGCCTGCACCCATGGTGAAGAAGTGGTGCAGCCAGACCGCGAAGCCCAGTACGGCAATGGCACCCGATGCGTAGATCATCGCGTGGTGGCCGAACAGACGCTTGCTGGAGAAGGTCGAGGTCACTTCCGAGAACACGCCGAACGCCGGCAGGATCAGGATGTACACCTCAGGGTGACCCCAGGCCCAGAACAGGTTGACGTACATCATCGGGTTCCCACCAAGCTCGTTGGTGAAGATGTGGAAGTCCAGATAACGGTCAACGGTCAGCAGGGCGAGTGCGGCGGTCAGGATCGGGAAGGAAGCGACGATCAGCACGTTGGCCCAGGTGCAGGTCCAGGTGAAGATCGGCATGTCCATCAGCTTCATGCCAGGTGCGCGCATCTTCAGGACGGTGACCAGGAAGTTCACGCCTGTGAGTGTCGTACCCAAGCCTGATAGCTGTAGCGCCCAGATGTAGTAGTCAACCCCTACGCCCGGACTGTACTGGATCCCCGACAATGGCGGATAGGCAACCCAACCGGTCTTGGCGAATTCGCCGACGCCCAGGGAGATGTTGACCAGCAGCACACCTGCCAGCAGCAGGTAGAAGCTCAGGGAGTTCAGGAACGGGAAGGCAACGTCACGTGCACCGATCTGCAGAGGCAGGGCCAGGTTCATCAGGCCGGTGAAGAACGGCATCGCCATGAAGATGATCATGATCACACCGTGGGCGGTGAAGATCTGGTCATAGTGTTCAGGCGGCAGGTAGCCTTCGGAGCCGCCGGTAGCGGCAGCCAACTGGGTACGCATCATGATGGCGTCGGCGAAGCCGCGCAGCAGCATGACCATCGCGACGATGATGTACATCACCCCGATCTTCTTGTGGTCGACCGTGGTCAGCCACTCGGTCCACAAGTAGGACCACTTGCGGAAATAGGTGAGGGCACCAACGACGACGAGGCCCCCGAGCGCGACAATGGCAAGCGTCACCATGACTATCGGCTCGTGATAGGGAATCGCCTCCAGGCTTAATTTACCGAACATCTCTTACTCCTCTGCACCGGCAGCTGGTTGCATACTCGTTTCCACACCCTTGGTAGTGGCCAGGTCTTTGCTGCCTGCTTCTTCGTGGCTCGGACGACCACGGTTCATGCCTTCGTACTTGTCGACGATGAGCTGGAACGTGTCAGGCGAAGCCTCGCTGTACAGCTCGACTGGGTTGTTTTCGCTTGGTTTGGCCAAGGCGTCATATTCGGCCTTGTCCAGCTTCTTCGGCGAAGCCTTCACTTGCGCGACCCATGCATCGAAGTCGGCTTGCGAAGTGGCGGTTGCCTTGAATTTCATACCGGTGAAGCCAGCACCGCTGTAGTTCGCGGAGATACCGTCGAACTCGCCATTTTCGTTGGCGATCAGGTGCAGCTTGGTGGTCATGCCAGCCATCGCGTAGATCTGGCCGCCCAGCGCAGGGATGAAGAACGAGTTCATCACGGCGTCGGAGGTCACGCGGAAGTTGACCGGGGTGTTAGCCGGGAAGACGATCTTGTTGACCGTGGCAATACCCTGCTCCGGGTAGATGAACAGCCATTTCCAGTCCAGAGCGACCACGTCGATCTGCACCGGCTTCACATCGGAATCCAGCGGACGATAAGGGTCGAGCTTGTGGGTGGAGTGGTAGGTGACGTAGCCCAGGGCGATGATGATCAGGATCGGGATGATCCACACCGCAGCTTCGATCTTGGTCGAGTGCGACCAGTCGGGGGTGTAGGTGGCAGCCTTGTTGGAAGCACGGTACTTCCAGGCGAAGACCAGGGTCATGATGATGACTGGCACCACGACCAGCAGCATCAGGCCGGTAGCGATGAGGATCAGGTTCTTTTGCTCAATGCCGACCTGGCCCTTCGGGTCGAGCAGGGTCCAGTTGCACCCACTGAGTAAAAGCATGCCTAAAAAGGGCAATATGCCAAACAGTCTGGGGTAACGCTTTTTACTCATCTCACGACCTCTAGATCAGCTTGCTTCAATGCAATGTGTTTTGTTCGCCAACACTTCGTCCTGCCAAGCGTTAGCATTTCGAGCTCGAACCCGCGCCTGCCTGGGATCCGACTGCTGGATCTGGGCGTTGAGCGTATGGACGAGCTTGGGGTTTTCTTAGGCTAAAGGCCTGTACTTCAGACCAATTCCATTTGGTGCGGGAAAACGCGGAGGGGTGTCCGCCCGGATCGCCGTTGGGCGAAACTTGTCGAAGTCAGCAAAAGGAGCGCTGGGGCTTCCTTCAATCCTGCGACTCGCAAGCAGTGCCGAACGGAAATTGGGGGCGATTGTAGATAGGTCGCCCCCCCTTGACTATGACTTATTGAGCAACAGTCTTTTACAGGATTTGTAATAATCCTGCCTGAAAAATCAACTTCGCGACAGTTTGTCGCACCCGGCTTGATAGCCCTGAAACCCTTGTATTACAAGGGCTCAACGTTGATCAGGATCAGTCTCTGGGGAAATTTTGCCGGTTATCTCACCGTGCAATAGACCTGCATCAAATCGGGACTTTTGTCTAAGCCCGGCGCCGATTCCGATAGATGCCCAGCGGCACCAGGATGGCAGTGAGGACGAACGCCACCAGCGCCCATTGCGCCAGCGACAGACCCAGGATGGGCGGGTACGGTGTGGTGCAGAAACCGTCGACCTGGAATGCCAGGGGCCAGAGTCGCGCCAGGGGCAGGTCGTCGACGATCGGCTGCAGTACATCGACACCGCAACTGGCGTACGGGTTGGCGAGTATATACACATGGTTGCCGGCCGCAACGATTCCGCCAATTGCGCTCAGCACGACCAACGCCTCGAAGAAGGTCAGGCTCCGTCGTCCGGGCATGGCTGCGGCAATGAACGCGAACAGCGCGATCAGCAGCAAGGCATAGCGCTGCAGGATACATAACGGGCAAGGTGCCTCGCCTAGCACGACCTGCATGTACAGCGCGCCGCCGATCAGCGAGAGGCAGATTACCCCCAACAGCACGAGGAAGCGCCGTTCCCGATTCAGGCGCAGGGTTTGTTCGTTCATTGCCGATTCCTTGGATGGATAGGTGGCAGCGTGTTCCGCCTGCCTGGGCGCAAGTCTACACGCAGGGATGGTCTCTTAGCGTGTCGAGGAAGCGGCGAGACAGCGCTGCGCAGGGCTATCCGGAGATGCTGTGACCGGCGTTGGCAACATCGGTTCAACCTTGGCCGGTAAAAAAAAGCGGCTGCCCGGGCGTCGCGCAGGGACCAGCCCCTCGATACCCGGGAGTGAAGGATACAGTGATTAAAGGAGGATTAAAGATGAAAGCTGCGGGGCGCTGTTCATCCTTCCTTATATATGGACAGGCCAACCCCTTCGCGGGCTTGCCCGCGAAGACGCCAGCCTGGTCAGTAGATCATTCCAGAGCAGCCGCCGGCCCGAAGAACTCGTAGCGGCTCTGCGCATCCGGAACCCCCAGGGCCTTGAGGTGACGACGGATCGCCGCCATGAAGCCCTTCGGTCCAAGGAAGTAGGCATCCACGTCACGCGCTCGCGGCAGCCACTCGACCAGCAGATCCTGGGTCAGCAGGCCGACCGCATTGGCGTCACGGCTGCCGTCGTCCTCGGCATAGCAATAGAAGCGTTGCAGTTGCGGATGCTGCGCCGCCAGGCTGTCGATCCAGTCACGGAAAGCATGCACCGAACCGTTGCGTGCGCAGTGGATGAAGTGCACCGGACGCTCGGTCTTCAGCGCAGCCTCGAGCATCGCCAGGGTCGGGGTGATGCCGACACCACCACTGATCAGCACCAGCGGCTTGTCGCCAGGTGCCAGGGTGAAGTCGCCAGACGGCGGGAACAGCTTGAGCGTGTCGCCGACCTGCAGTTGATCGTGCAGATGGTTCGACACCTTGCCCCCGGCCTCGCGCTTGACACTGATGCGGTACTGTTCGCCATCGCACAATGCCGAGAGCGAATAGTTGCGGCGCTGTTCGGCACCGTCGATAAACAACTGCAGGCCGATGTACTGACCAGGCTCGGCCTTGAGTACCGGCTTGCCATCGATAGGCGCAAAGTAGAACGAGACGATCTCGCTGCTTTCCTGCTCACGGCGCACCACACGAAAATCCCGGGCACCACGCCAGCCGCCGTCAGCCTCTTCCTTGGCCTTGTACAGGCCCTCTTCGGCACCGATAAGAATATCGGCCAGCTGGCCATAGGCCGCGCCCCAGGCAGCGATCACTTCCGCGGTGGCGATGTCCTTGCCCAGCACTTCCTCGATGGCGCGCAGCAGGCAACTGCCAACGATCGGGTAATGTTCGGGCAGGATCTGCAAGGCCACATGCTTGTTGATGATCTGGCCAACCAGACCACCCAATTGTTCCAGCCGGTCGATATGGCGGGCATACATGAGCACGCCGTTGGCCAGCGCACGAGGCTGGTCACCGCTGGCCTGGTGCGCCTGGTTGAACAGCGGACGCACTTCGGGATACTCGCTGAGCATCATCTTGTAGAAGTGGGTGGTCAGCGCCTCGCCACCGCTTTCGAGCAGTGGGACGGTAGCCTTGATGATTGCACGTTGGTCGGCATTGAGCATTGCAGTGACTCCCTGAGCCTTGGGCTACGAATGGTTACCCAGCCCACTTCAGCAATCGTGCCAACTCGAAAGCCCAATGAAACCAAGGCCTGCAAGCAACCCATGTCAAAAAGACCTACTCCGATATATAGTCATGATGACCAACAGGAGTCCAAATGACTGCAAAGCCCCTGCTCACCGCCCTCCTCCCCCTCGTCAGCGACCTGTCTCGCGACCTGCCCGACCAGGAGCGCTATCGTCGCCTGCTGCAGGCCATGCGCGGTTTGCTGCCTTGCGATGCGGCCGCCTTGCTGCGGCTTGACGGCGAATGGCTGGTGCCGCTGGCGGTCGATGGCCTGTCGCCGGACACCCTGGGACGGCGTTTCCGTGTCAGCGAACACCCCCGCTTCAAGATTCTGCTCAGCCGCAGCGAGCCCACCCGCTTCGCCAGCGACAGCGACCTGCCCGACCCTTATGACGGCCTGGTCAACGCCCACGATGCAGACCTGGAAGTGCACGACTGCATGGGCTGTCCGCTGATGGTCGATGAACGACCCTGGGGCCTAGTCACACTTGACGCCCTCACTCCCGGCCAGTTCCAGAGCCTCGAGCTCGAAGCACTGCAGGCTTTCGCCAGCCTCGCCGCCGCGACCGTCACCGTGGCCGAGCGTATCGAGGGCCTGGCCCTGCGTGCCGAGGACGAGCACCTGCGCGCCGAGGTCTATCGCCAGGCCAGCGGGCAGGACAAGGAATTGATCGGCCAGAGCAAGGCCCACAAGCGGCTGCTCGAGGAAATCCGCCTGGTCGGGGGCAGCGACCTGACCGTGTTGATCACCGGTGAAACCGGCGTGGGCAAGGAGCTTGTGGCCCAGGCCCTGCACCGCGCAAGCAATCGCGCCGACAAGCCCTTGGTCAGCCTCAACTGCGCCGCCTTGCCCGACACCCTGGTGGAAAGCGAACTGTTCGGCCACGTGCGCGGCGCGTTCACCGGCGCCCACGGCGAGCGACGCGGCAAGTTCGAGCTGGCCAACGGCGGCACCCTGTTCCTCGACGAAGTGGGCGAGTTGCCGCTGGCCGTGCAGGCCAAGCTGCTGCGGGTGCTGCAAAGCGGGCAACTGCAACGCCTGGGCTCTGACCGCGAACACCGGGTCGATGTGCGCCTGATCGCGGCGACCAACCGCGATCTTGCCGAAGAGGTACGCAATGGCAACTACCGCGCCGACTTCTACCATCGCCTGAGCGTCTATCCACTGCTGGTGCCGCCACTGCGCGAGCGCGGGCGTGACGTGCTGATGATCGCGGGCTATTTCCTCGAGCAGAACCGTTCGCGCCTGGGGCTCAACAGCCTGCGCCTGAGCGCCGGTGCCCAGTCGGCATTGCTGGCCTATGACTGGCCGGGCAACGTGCGCGAGCTGGAGCATCTGATCGGGCGATCGGCGCTCAAGGCCCTCGGCTCACACCCGCAGCGTCCACGCATCCTCACGCTGGAAGCGCCCGACCTCGACCTGCGCCCAACCGTTGCCATACCCGCTGCCAGTGTCCCCGTATCGCCCACGGATCTACCACAAGGCGGGCTGCGCGAGGCGCTGGACGACTACCAGCGACAACTGATCGAAGCTTGCCTGACGCGCCATCAGGACAACTGGGCTGCTGCCGCCCGCGAACTGGGGCTGGACCGGGCGAACCTGAGCCGACTGGCCAAGCGCCTGGGGTTGCGCTGACGGTAGCCCCACAGGACCCGCGCCAACCATCAGGATGAGGGCCTAAAGCCTGGCTACTCCAGGCCGATAACCCGACATCTCTCCTTTCCAGACATACCTGAAGGTTACACATGGCCACGCAAAATGCCCGCGCGGACTCGCTGTCCCTGCTGCTGTTCACCCTGCGCAGCGGCAAGCTGATGGCTATCAACCTGCTCAAGGTCAGCGAGATCATCCCCTGCCCGCCCCTGACCAAGCTTCCCGAGTCGCATCCCCACGTCAAAGGCGTAGCGACCCTGCGCGGCAACTCGCTGTCGGTGATCGACCTGTCGCGGGCAATCGGCGAAATGCCGTTGGCCGACCCGGATGGCGGCTGCCTGATCGTCACCGACATCAGCCGCACCCGCCAGGGCCTGCACGTGCAGGCGGTCAGCCGCATCGTCCATTGCCTGAGCACCGACATCAAGCCACCGCCCTACGGCTCGGGCAACCGCTCCTTCATCACTGGCGTGACCCGGGTCGACAATACGCTGGTACAGGTGCTCGACATCGAGAAAGTCATCCACGGCATCGCCCCGCCGGAACCTGAAACGCATCCCGGCGAACTCAGCGCAGAAGACGCCAGCCTGCTGGCTGCCGCCAACATCCTGGTGGTGGACGACAGCCAGGTGGCGCTGCAGCAATCGGTGCACACCCTTCGCCACCTCGGCGTCGAATGCCATACCGCGCGCAGCGCCAAGGATGCGATCAACGTCCTGCTGGAGCTGCAGGGCACCGCCCAGGAAATCAACATCGTGGTGTCGGACATCGAAATGTCCGAGATGGACGGCTACGCCTTCACCCGCACCGTGCGCGAGACCCCGGACTTCAAGCACCTCTACGTGCTGCTGCACACCTCGCTGGACAGCGCCATGAGCGCCGAAAAAGCCAAGGTCGCAGGCGCCAACGCGATTCTCACCAAGTTTTCCTCGCCCGAGCTGACCGACTGCCTGGTCGTCGCGGCGCGAGCGGTCGGGTTCGCCGAGCGCTGATACATCTGGCGACACAATGCCTTCACTTGATGGTGGGGAGGACTCGGGCATAATCACTCCCCTTCCGAGGTTTTCTTGCCGGTACCGCTTATGACCCTTCTTCGCATTGCCCTGATTGCCCTCGCCATGACCAGTGGTCTTGCCCAGGCCTCCAGCCCCGACGCCTGGAACGAGTACCGCCAGCAGATGGTCAAGCGCTGCCTGGCCGCCAGCCAGTTCAAGGACGCCCACGCCCTGGGCAAGCCCGCCGAATTCGACGACCGCACCGCCTACAGCGCCCTGCTGATCGAAGGCGTGTACAAGCCAAAATCCATGAAGAACCAGACAGGCACCGAACTGTGCCTGTACGACCGCGCCCAGCAGCAAGCCTACGTCACCGAATGGAAGCCAGGCGCCAAGTGAGCGACGGCATTCGTTTCGCCTGCACCGGCTGCGGCAAGTGCTGCACCGGCCACCACGTACCCCTCACGCTCGCCGAGTCCCGCCAGTGGGCTGCCAGTGGCGGCCAGGTCGTGGTGCTGATCGAAGGCTTCATCACCGATGGCCCGGGCATGCCGGTCGAGCAACGCGATCATGTGCTGCGCCGTTCGCTCGCCGTGCCTTGCGGGAGCGCCGAGGTGCGGGTCTCGGTGACCTTCGCGGCCTTCAATCCAGGGCGCTGTCGCAACCTGGATGCCAACAACCTGTGCGGCATCTATGAAACACGCCCGCTGGTCTGTCGTATCTATCCGGCCGAGGTCAACCCGCACCTGCCTCTGCGCGTCGAAGCCAAGGATTGCCCACCCGAAGCCTGGCAACAAGGCCCGCAACTGATCGTCGGCAACAGGGCCGTCGATCCGCAACTGGTCGCACTGATCGAAGCCTCGCGCCAGGCCGACCGCGACGACATCGCCGCCAAGGTTGCCGTCTGCCAGGCGCTGGGCATGACCACCAGCGCGCTCAAGGGCAACGGTTTTACCGCCTGGCTGCCAGACATGCCGGCGTTTCTCGCGGCGCTGGATCAGGTGAGCGCTCAAGCGCACGTGCCATGGACTGTGCATGTGCAAGATGCCGAACTGGCCGACGGGCTGCGGGAGCATGGGCTGCTGACGACCGGCGAAGCGCCGGTGTACTACGCCTTTATCGGGTTCTGAGCTGGAATCTAGGGTCCCTCACCTCCAACGTTGGCGTTCGACTCCAGGGCAAATCCCGGACGAGCATTGGTCCAGCTCAATTCCTTGGCAACTGGCCATCAATGATTGGAAACTGTCAGCGCTGTCAGCCAGACGTCACGTTGCCGACCCGATCGGCGGGCTATAAGCAGAAAAGAATCTGACAAAAGTCTGGAACCGAAAGACGCCAGCACGGTTTCCAGCCCTCCCCCACTGACCGGTATCAGCCTCGATGCGACGTCCCTCCCGCCCCCTCGTCCTCGCCGCCCTGGCCATCCTCCTGCTTATCGCCTTGGCCGGTTGGCTGCGCCTGCGCCAGGATACGCCTGCCCCACGCGCGCAAAACGCCGTGCCGGTGAGGGTGATCAGCGTCACCCAGCAGGACGTGCCGCGCTTTGCCAGCGCGATCGGCTCGGTGCTTTCGCTGCACAGCGTCGATGTACGGCCGCAGGTCGAGGGCACCCTCACCCAAGTGCTGGTCAAGGAGGGCCAGTGGGTCAAGGAAGGCGACCTGGTCGCCACCCTCGACGACCGTGCGATTCGCGCCAGCCTCGATCAGGCCCGCGCCCAACTCGGCCAGAGCCAGGCACAGTTGCAGGTGGCCGGTGTCGACCTCAAGCGCTACCGCCTGTTGAGCAGCGACGACGGTGTCTCGAAGCAGACCCTCGACCAGCAACAGGCGCTGGTGAATCAACTCCAGGCCACGGTCAAGGGCAACCAGGCGGCCATCGCCAATGCCGAAGTGCAGCTGTCGTACACGCAGATCCGCTCACCGGTAACCGGTCGCGTCGGCATTCGCAATGTCGACCCCGGTAACCTGGTGCGCAGCAGCGACACCCAGGGTCTGTTCAGCGTCACCCAGATCGACCCGATCGCCGTCGAGTTCGCCCTGCCCCAGCAGATGCTGCCGACTCTGCAGACCCTGCTCAAAGCGCCCTCGCCGGCGCTGGTCGAGGCTTACATGGACGCCGGCGGCGAACGCAGCCTGCTCGGCCAGGGCCACCTGGCGCTGATCGATAACCAGATCTCGGCCAACACCGGCACCGTGCGCATCAAGGCCGAGTTCGACAACAAGGATGGCCTGCTGTGGCCCGGCCAACTGGTGACCATCCGCCTGCGCACCGCTGTCGATGAGCAGGCGCTGGTGGTGCCGCCACCGGTGGTGCAGCGCGGCGTCGATGGTCATTACGTCTACCGTCTAGATGGCGACAAGGTCGCCAGCGTGCCGGTCAAGGTGCTCTACCAGGACAGCGACCTGAACATCATCGCTGGGGTCAAGGCCGGTGATCGCCTGGTGCTCGACGGCCAGTCGCGCCTCAAGCCCGGGGCACGGGTCGAGGTCGCCCCCGACGTGCCTGCCAACCCCGAAGTGGCTGACCATCGGAGCCAGCCATGATCACCCGCAAAGGCGTTTCGGCCTGGTGCATCGACCACCCCATCGCCACCCTGCTGCTGACCTTCGCCCTGGTGCTGCTGGGGGCCATCGCCTTTCCGCGCCTGCCGGTGGCGCCGTTACCCGAAGCAGATTTCCCAACCATCCAGGTCACCGCACAGCTTCCTGGCGCCAGCCCGGAAACCATGGCGTCGTCGGTGGCGACGCCGCTGGAGGTACAGTTCAGCGCCATCCCCGGCATGACCCAGATGACCAGCAGCAGCGCCCTGGGCTCGACCACGCTGATCCTGCAGTTCACCCTCGACAAGAACATCGACACCGCCGCCCAGGAAGTCCAGGCCGCGATCAACACTGCCACTGCGCGCCTGCCGCAGGATCTGCCAAGCCCACCGACCTGGCGCAAGGTCAACCCGGCCGACAGCCCCGTGCTGGTGCTGACCGTCAGCTCCGAGCAGATGCCTGGCAACGAGCTCAGCGACTACACCGAAACCCTGCTGGCGCGCCAGCTCAGCCAGATCGACGGGGTCGGCCTGATCAACATCACCGGGCAAATGCGCCCCGCAATCCGCGTGCAGGCGCAGCCCGAGAAGCTCGCGGCCATCGGCCTGACCTTGGCCGATATCCGCCAGGCCATCCAGCAGACCAGCCTGAATCTGGCCAAGGGTGCGCTGTACGGCGAACACAGTGTCTCGACCATCGCCGCCAACGATCAGTTGTTCCACCCCGAAGACTACGCCCAGCTCATCGTCAGCTACCGCAACGGCGCCCCGGTGCGCCTGCAGGACGTAGCCAAGGTGATCGAAGGCGCCGAGAACGCCTATGTCAAATCCTGGTCCGGGGACAAACCTGGGCTGAATCTGGTGATCTTCCGCCAGCCCGGCGCCAACATCGTCGACACCGTCGATCGCGTGCTCGACGCCCTGCCCCGCTTGCAGGAAATGCTGCCGGCCTCGGTCGAGGTGTCGGTACTCAACGACCGCACCCAGACCATCCGCGCCTCGCTGCATGAAGTGGAACTGACGCTGATGATCGCGGTGGTACTGGTGATCGGGGTGATGGCGCTGTTCCTGCGCCAGTGGTCGGCAACCCTGGTCGTCTCCAGCGTGCTGGGGGTATCACTGATCGCCAGTTGTGCACTGATGTACGTGGCAGGCTTCAGCCTCAACAACCTCACGCTGGTGGCCATCGTCATCGCCGTGGGCTTCGTGGTCGACGACGCCATCGTGGTGGTGGAAAACATCCACCGTCACCTGGAAGCCGGCGATGACAGCCGCACGGCGGCGATCAAGGGCGCCGGGGAGATCGGCTTCACGGTGATCTCGATCAGCTTCTCGCTGATCGCCGCGTTCATTCCGCTGCTGTTCATGGGCGGCGTGGTCGGGCGATTGTTCAAGGAATTCGCCCTGACGGCCACTTCGACCATCCTGATTTCGGTGGTGGTATCACTGACCTTGGCCCCGACCCTCTGTGCCTTGTTCATGCGCAAACCGCCGCAGGAACACCACGACGGCTTTGGCCAGCGCCTGGTGCGCTGGTACGAAAAGGGCCTGGACCGCGCCCTCGCCCACCAACGCCTGACGCTGGGTGTGTTCGGCCTGACCCTGGCGTTGGCAGTGATCGGCTATGTCGCCATCCCCAAGGGTTTCTTCCCGCTGCAGGACACCGGCTTCATCCTCGGCACCAGCGAGGCCGCAGCCGACGTGTCGTATCCGGCGATGATCGAGAAGCACAAGGCCCTGGCAAAGATCATCGAAGCCGACCCTGCGGTGCGCGCCTTCTCCCATTCCGTCGGGGTCACCGGCAGCAACCAGACCATCGCCAACGGCCGTTTCTGGATCAGTCTCAAGCCCCGCGGCGAGCGCGATGTATCAGCCAGCGAACTGATCGACCGGCTGCGCCCGAAACTCGCCCAGGTGCCCGGCATCGTCCTGTACCTGCGCGCCGGCCAGGACATCAACCTCAGCTCCGGCCCGTCGCGCACCCAGTACCAGTACGTGCTCAAGAGCAACGATGGCGTGGCCCTGAACCTGTGGACCCAGCGCCTGACCGAACGCCTGCGGGAAAACCCGGCATTGCGCGACCTGTCCAACGACCTGCAACTGGGCGCCAGCGTCACCCACATCGACATCGACCGCCAGGCCGCCGCACGCTTCGGCCTGACCACCACCGACGTCGACCAGGCGCTGTACGACGCCTTCGGCCAGCGCCAGATCAGCGAGTTCCAGACCGAGACCAACCAGTACAAGGTGATCCTCGAACTCGACGCCCGCCAGCGCGGCAAGGCCGAGAGCCTTAACTACTTCTACCTGCGCTCGCCGTTGTCGGGCGAGATGGTGCCGCTGTCGGCCCTGGCCCATGTCGCACCGCCCAGCACCGGCCCGCTGTCGATCGCCCACGACGGCCTGTTCCCGGCCGCCAACCTGTCGTTCAACCTCGCCCCCGGCGTGGCCCTGGGTGATGCGGTGCGCATCCTCGAACAGACCCAGCGCGAGCTGGGCATGCCCGACGCCATCGTCGGCAGTTTCCAGGGCGCGGCACAGGCGTTCCAGAGTTCGCTGTCGAGCCAACCGTGGCTGATCCTCGCCGCACTGGTGGCGGTGTACATCATCCTCGGTGTGCTCTACGAGAGCTTCGTGCACCCGCTGACGATCATCTCCACCCTGCCCTCGGCGGGGCTTGGTGCCCTGATCCTGCTCTGGGCCATGGGCCAAGACTTCACCATCATGGGCCTGATCGGCATCGTGCTGCTGATCGGTATCGTCAAGAAGAATGGCATCCTGCTCATCGACTTTGCCCTCGACGCCCAGCGCACCCAGGGCATGACGCCCGAGCAGGCGATCCACCAGGCCTGCCTGACGCGCTTCCGGCCGATCATCATGACCACCCTCGCCGCCCTGCTCGGCGCCGTGCCGCTGATGTTCGGCTTCGGAGCCGGTGCCGAGCTGCGCCAGCCGCTGGGCATCGCGGTGGTCGGCGGCCTGCTGGTCAGCCAGGCGCTGACGCTGTTCACCACCCCCGTCATATACTTGGCCCTGGAACGTGTGTTCCACCGCCGCACGGTCGCCAACGCGGCCGCGACTGCCAGTTGAGACAAACCCATGCGTGTGCTGATCGTCGAAGACGAAGAAAAAACCGCCGACTACCTGCATCGTGGCCTGACCGAGCAGGGCTTCACCGTCGACCTGGCCCGTGATGGTATCGACGGCCTGCACCTGGCGCTCGAAGGCGACTACGCGGTGATCGTGCTCGACGTCATGCTCCCGGGTCTGGATGGCTACGGCGTGCTGCGCGCCCTGCGTGCGCGCAAGCAGACGCCGGTGATCATGCTCACCGCCCGCGAGCGGGTCGAGGACCGCATTCATGGCCTGCGCGAAGGTGCCGACGATTACCTGGGCAAGCCGTTCTCCTTTCTCGAACTGGTCGCCCGCCTGCAGGCCCTGACCCGTCGCAGCACCAGCCACGAGCCGCTGCAGATCCAGGTCGCCGACCTGTGGATCGACCTGATGGCGCGCAAGGCCAGCCGCGCGGGCCAGCGTCTGGAACTGACCGCCAAGGAGTTCTCGCTGCTCAGCGTACTGGCCCGGCGTCAGGGCGAGATCCTGTCCAAGACCGCCATCGCCGAGCTGGTCTGGGACATCAATTTCGACAGCGACGCCAATGTTGTCGAGGTCGCGATCAAGCGCCTGCGCGCCAAGCTCGACGGGCCGTTCGACAACAAGCTGCTGCACACCATCCGAGGCATGGGCTATGTCCTGGAAAACCGTGCGGGCTAACTCCCTGGCCCTGCGCCTGTCGCTGCTGTTCACGCTGGTGGCGCTGGCGGTGTTCGTGCTGATCGGCAGTGCGTTGTACCGCCAGGTCGATCGCAGCCTCGACCTGCTGCCGGCGGCCGAGCTGGATGCGCGTTTCAGCGTGCTGGAGTCCACCCTCAACCGCTTCGGCACCCTGGAGCACTGGGTGAAGATCCACAACAAACTCAACCTGCTGGCCGAAGAAGACCGGCGCATCCGCTTCTGGGTGGTCAGCGATGATCCGCGCTTCGAGTACGGCCATCCCAACGAACAGTTGCGCCGCTTCGCCCAGGGCCCGGAAGGCATGCGCGACCTGCGCCTGACCGACAACCCCTACCCGTTCAAGATCCTGGTCAGCCAACTGCCGGCACTGGGTGAACGGCCGGCGGTACGTTTCATGATCGGTATCGACACCCAAACCTTCTGGCAGGCCCAGCACAGCCTGCTGGTGGCCATTGTCGGCCTGGCCGTGCTCGGTGTGCTGCTGGCCTCGCTGCTGGCCTACTGGGTCGCACGCATCGGCCTGCGCCCGCTGCTGGCGCTGTCGGCAGAAGCCCAGGCGCTGGCCCCACCGCGCCTGGACGGACGCCTGCGCACCCAGGACTTGCCGCCGGAGCTGGCGCAGTTTGCCGAGGCCTTCAACGCCGCGCTCGACCGGGTCAGCCAGGCCTATTCGCGGCTCGAAGCCTTCAACGCCGACGTTGCCCACGAACTGCGCTCGCCGCTGACCAACCTGATCGGCCAGACCCAAGTGGCCCTGACCCGCGGGCGCAGCGCCGAGCACTACTTCGAGGTGCTGCAATCAAACCTGGAAGAGCTGGAGCGCCTGCGCAGCATCATCAACGACATGCTGTTTCTCGCCAGCGCCGATCAGGGCAGCAAGGCCACCGCCCTGACCCAGGCGTCACTGGCCGAGGAAGTGGCGACCACCCTCGACTACCTGGACTACATCCTCGAAGACGCACGCGTCAGCGTCGAGGTCAGCGGCGATGCCCAGGCCCCGATCGAAAAGGCGCAACTGCGCCGCGCGCTCATCAACCTGCTGAACAACGCGGTACAACACACTGCGCCCGGGCAGGTGATCCAGGTGCGAATCGACGTTGAGCAAGAGCGGGTCAGCATCGCCGTAAGCAACCCCGGCCCGGCTATCGATGAAGCGCACCTGCCGCTACTGTTCGAACGCTTCTATCGGGTCGACGCCGCGCGCAGCAACAGCGGCGGTGGTAACCACGGGTTGGGGTTGGCGATCGTCAAGGCCATTGCGCTGATGCATGGCGGCAGTGTTTTTGTACGCAGCGAAGGGGGCGCCAATACTTTCGGCATCAACCTGCCGAGCGCTCAACTACGCGGTTTTAGGGTAAAAGTCTGAAGACCCACGCAGGCATTCTTACTTTTTGCGCAAGAGTGATTATCCTCTGCGGTGCTGTTTCAAGTGCCTCTTCAGGACTAACTTAGCCCTGTCTTCACTCACACTTGCCACGCAAGAAGGTTGTTTCAAATGTCCAACAGTATGGGTATTGCCAGCGTCTTCGTCCTGTCGTCCCTGTTGTTGTCGCCCCTGGCCATGGCTGAGGAATCGCCGGCCTTCGTCGCCCGTAACGCAGAGATCGCCGCCACCCTGCAACAGTCGCAGGACGCCTATGCGGCGCAGCACCAAGGTGCAGCAAAAGACGCGCAACAGACAGCTTCCAAAGTCACGACCGATGACAATGCCGACAGCTGATCGGCAGCCGGAACACGCCCTGTTTTCCTCCGGCTACGCCATGGGCAGTGCCTGTGTCGATATGTTAGCCTTTTAAAGCCGCTGCGCATCAGCGGCTTTTTTTATGCGCTTTAATTATCAGCCGGTTTGTAACGTCCCTCATAAGAAACTGCAATTCCGACAATTAGAAACTGCCTCACTGTTAGACCAAAGGAGCATTTACTCGTGTCCCTCGCTTTCCGTTTCACGCCTCTGTTCGTTGCATTGGCCGCAACGATTCCCCATGCCGCCCAGGCGGACGACGAAAAAGCTGATGGTTTCATCGAGGGTTCGTCGCTGAACCTGCACTTTCGCAACGCCTACTTCAACCGCAACCAACTCAACCAGGGTGTGCGCGACAATCGCGAGTGGGGCCAGGGCGCCGTCGCCCGCTTCGAGTCGGGCTATACGCCCGGTGTGATCGGTTTCGGTGTCGATGCCCACGCGATGCTGGGCCTGAAGCTCGATGGCGGTGGCGGCCACGCTGGCACCAGCATCCTGCCGACTCACCAGAAGAACGAAGACGAACTGGGCGCCGCGCCGCATTCGTTCTCCACCGCAGGCGCCGCGGTCAAGCTCAAGGGCTTCGACACTGAACTGAAGGCCGGTGACCTGTTCCTCACCAATCCAGTGATCGCCGGTGGCGAGACGCGCATGCTGCCGCAGACCTTCCGTGGTGTGGCACTGACCAACACCAGCGTCGAAGGGTTGCTGCTCGAAGGCGGCCAGGTGAGCTTCACCAAGCCCTACAACCAGAGCGGCCACCGCCGCATCGACACCTACTACAGCCAGCAGACCGACGACCAGCGCAGCAAGCACCTGTCGTGGGCTGGCGCCGCGTGGAACGGCACCGAGAACATCACCGCCAACCTCTATGCCGCCGAACTGAAAGACATCTGGAACCAGTACTACGCCGACTTCGACTACACCTACGCGGTCAATGATCTGGTCAGCCTCAACCCGGGCGTGCACTTCTATCACACCCAGGACACTGGCCAGTCGAAACTGGGCAAGATCGACAACAACACCTACAGCCTGCACTTCACCGTGGCGGCCGGTCATCACAGCGTCACTGCCGCCTACCAGCGGGTCAACGGCAATACGCCGTTCGACTACATCAACCTGGGCGACAGCATCTACCTCGACAACTCGCGCATGTACTCGGACTTCAACGGCCCTAACGAGCGCTCCTGGAAGCTGCAGTACGACTATGACTTCGCCGGGCTCGGCATCCCGGGGCTGACCTCGTCGCTGTCGTATTCGCGCGGCAAGCTGGACCTCACCAAGGCCGATCCGAACAGCGTCGGCTATGGCCACTGGTACAGCGAGGACGGCAAGGATGCGCGCCACTGGGAACGCGACCTGGACGTGAAGTACGTGTTCCAGGAAGGCCAGTTCAAGGACCTGTCGGTGCTGCTGCGCTATGCCAGCCATCGTGGCAGCCAGGGGTACTCGGCTGTGGATAACGACAACGACGAGTTGCGTGTGATCGTCGACTATCCGCTGAACGTGTTCTGATCGGCCCTCCCTCAGCGGATGGCACCGGCGTTGCCGGTGATCGCGGGACGAGCCCGCTCCTACAGTCCTGTAGGGGGGCTCGTCCCGCAAAGCCCCTGATGCATTTCCGACGGACTAATCTTGTCCGACAATTGCCACTTCCCTAGAATATCGCCGCCGCTTTATAGCCCAACCCTCACGGAAAGAGGGGCCTATGCAGTAGCGAGCCCGATGTTGCACACCCGATCCCCGCGCCCCATCCTCCCCAGGCCTCACCCCGAGCTGATCCTCAACCTGGGCAGTTGCCTCGCCGTGCTCGCGATTGTAGGTATCGTCAGCTATTTGCTCGGCCGCGAACGGGACAGTGTCGAACAGTCCTCCATCCGCGCCTCGAGCAACATCGTCCAGCTCATCGAAAGTGACATCCTGCGCAACGCCGAGCTCTATGACCAGTCGCTCAAGGGACTGATCTGGGCAGTCGGGCGCAGCGAGCTGCCGAAGGTGCCTGGCCCGTTGCGCCAACGCCTGCTGTTCAACCAGGCCTTCGTCGACCGCAGCCGCGGCGATGTGCTGTGGCTCGACGCCCAAGGCGATGTGGTGGGCGACTCCAGCAGCATCATTCCACGCCAGGCGAACTTCGCCGGCACGGGGGTGTTCAGGGCCCACCAGACCAACGCCAACCTCGGTCTGCTGGTCGGCCCACCGTTCAAGGCGCGGCTTGGCGATCTGGACTGGTGCATCAGTTTCAGCCGGCGCATCCCCGGCCCCAACGGTGAGTTCGCAGGCCTGGCCACCGGCGCCCTGCGCCTGTCATATTTCAACGAACTGTTCCAGCGCCTGGACATCGGCGAGCACAGCAGCATCAACCTGCTCAACACCAGCGGCCAGTTGCTCGCTCGCGAGCCGACCCGGCCACAAGACCCAGCGATCGGCAGCGACTTCAGCCAGCAACCCAATTTCCAGCGCATTCTCCAGGAGCACAGTGGCAGCTTCAGCGCGCACTCGAACCTGTTCGACGAGCGGCGCATGTATACGTTTGCGCGCGTGGGCGAACTGCCGCTGATCGTGCTGGTGGCGCACTCTTCTTCCGAAGTTTTCCAGGCCTGGCGGCGCACGGCGCTGATCGTCGGCCTGGCCACGGGAGTACTGTGCCTGGGCATACTCTGGTTGACCGTGCTGCTGGGGCGCGAACTGCGTCGGCGCCACGATGCCGAGCAAGGCCTGGCCACGCTGGCAGCCACCGACAGCCTTACGGGCCTGGCAAACCGACGTCGCCTCGATCAGGTCCTGCGCCAGGAATGGGCACGCGCGCAACGCAACCGCTCGGCGCTGGCGGTACTGATGGTGGATGTGGATCACTTCAAGGCGTTCAACCAGCGCCACGGTCATGCCGGCGGTGATCATGCCCTGCGTGAAGTGGCGCGCACCATCAATCGCTGCATTCGCAGGCCGGCCGACCTGGCAGCGCGTTATGGTGGCGAGGAGTTTCAGGTGGTGCTGCCGGAAACCGAACTGGCCGGCGCGCTGCTGCTGGCCGAACGCATTCGCCTGAGTGTCGAGGCGATGCCGCGATTCGGTGCCGATGAGCGACCGATCACGGTCAGCATTGGCATCGGCCTTTACCAACCCGGCACCCAGCACGACCTTACAGCAGTGCTGGGTGCCGCGGATGAAGCCCTTTACCGGGCCAAGGCGGGGGGCCGTAACCGGGTAGAAGGGCCTGTCACGCCTGTTGCTTAGGAGCGGGCGCGAGCAGCGTCACGCAGGACTTTCACCTGGTCGTGATTGCGCTGTACGCCTTGCAGCTGCTTCTCCACCAGCGCATAGGTTTGATCACTGGCGCCGCGGCCGAGTTTGACCAGCTTCTCGCGAGCCTCTTTGTAGGCCTTCAGCGCATGGTCCTCGCCCCGCTCCACTTCGTTGAGCACCGCTTCTTCATCCTTGCCGGTCACCATCGACTTGAGGTTGACCCAGCCACGGTGCAGATCGCCGCTGAAGCTGGTGGAGGTTTCCGGGTCGCCACCGAGACGGCGTACTTCGCTCTGCAACTCGCCTGCGGCACTGGCGCATTCGCCGGCACGCTGGACGAAGAAGGCCTTCAGCTCAGGATTCTTGACGTCATCGGCCGACTCCTTGAAACCCTTCTCGCCATCCTTGCTGTACTCGATCAGGTTGTTCAGCACGTCGATCACGTCTTTGTTGGGGTTGCTCATGGGGTAACTCCTTGGCAGGTGATAGTCCCTATGACAGGAGCAGTCTTCATGCCAAGCCTGGAAAATATGAAAAATCCATAAAAATCATATAGTTATTTTTTAAGCGCAACGGCAGGGAAGCGGTGTTCTGCATGATTGCCGCTTGCGCGCTCGTGCAGATTGCAGGGTGGATGCGCGCAGCGATTGCTGTATGGTCGGCGTTTTCAGCGCACCAGGTTCACCGAATGAAACCCGAATCCCTGCAACTGCTGGTCACACGGACCATGCCCTTCGGCAAATACCAAGGCCGGATCATCGCCGATCTGCCGGGCGACTACCTGGCCTGGTTCGCGCGCAAGGGCTTTCCGCCCGGAGAGCTGGGCGGGTTGCTGGCATTGATGCATGAGATCGATCACAACGGTCTGGGGGAGTTGCTGGTGCCCTTGCGGCACAAACGTTGAGATCGGTGGTGGAGGCCTCGCGGGCACGCCTGCGAAGCCTCCACCATTGCCCCCAGGGCGATCACTTGGCCGGGGCCACCACCATCTCCACCCGCTCAGCCTTCTTGATCAGCGCGTACACCACCGCCGTCACCAGGCTTCCGGCAAGGATCGCCAGCAGGTACAGCAGCGCATGGTTGATCGCGTTGGGGATCAGCAGCACGAACAGGCCACCGTGCGGCGCCATCAGCTTGCAGCCGAAATACATCGACAGCGCCCCGGTCAGCGCACCGCCGGCGATGCTCGCCGGAATCACCCGCAACGGGTCCTTCGCAGCAAAGGGAATCGCGCCTTCGGAGATGAAGCAAAGCCCCAGTACCAATGCCGCCTTGCCAGCCTCGCGCTCGCTCTGGGCGAACTTGCGCCGGGCCAGGAAGGTCGCGATTCCCAGGCCGATCGGCGGCACCATGCCAGCGGCCATGGTCGCCGCCATCGGCGCGTAGCTCGACGAGGCCAGCAAGCCCACCGAGAAGGCATAGGCCGCCTTGTTGATCGGCCCGCCAAGGTCGATGCACATCATCCCACCCAACAGCAATCCGAGCAGGATCGCGTTGGTGGTACCCATGCTGTCGAGAAAGCGCGTGAGCCCCTCGAGCATGGCCGCCACCGGATGACCGACCACGTAGATCATCACCAGCCCGGTGAACAGGCTGGCCAGCAGCGGAATGATCAGGATCGGCTTGAGCGCTTCGAGGCTGGCGGGCAGACGCGCCCAGCGGCTGATGGCCTTGGCGCTGTAGCCGGCAAGAAAGCCCGCGACGATACCGCCAATGAACCCCGCACCCAGGGTGCTGGCCAGCAGGCCACCGATCATGCCTGGGGCCAGGCCCGGACGGTCGGCGATGGACCAGGCGATATACCCCGCCAGCATCGGCACCATCAGTTTGAATGCCGCCTCGCCACCGATCTGCATCAAGGCCGCAGGCAAGGTGCCTGGCTCCTTGAACGCCTCGATGCCGAAGACGAACGACAGGGCGATCAGCAGCCCGCCCGCCACCACCATCGGCAGCATGAACGACACACCGGTCAACAGGTGCTTGTAGACCCCGGCCTTTTCACTTTTCGCGGGTGTATCGGCCGTGCCTCCGGCGCTTTCCTGCTTGCCGTCGGCCAGCGCTTTGTCGAGGGTCGCCCGCGCCTGCTTGAGGGCGATGCCGGTGCCGCATCGATAGATGCGCTTGCCCGCAAAGCGTGCCGTCGGCACCTCGATGTCGGCAGCCAGCAGCACCACGTCCGCCTGGGCAATGGCATCGGCCGACAATGGGTTGCGGGCGCCCACCGAGCCCTGGGTTTCGACATTGAAACCGTAGCCCAGCTCCCGGGCGGCCTGCTGCAGGGCTTCGGCCGCCATGAAGGTATGGGCCACACCGGTCGGGCAGGCGGTGACCGCCACGATACGCGGCGCAGCGCTGCGACCGGGCACCTCGGCGACGCTCGCCTCGAGCACCTTGGCGTTGGCCGCGGCTTCATCGAGGAAACCTTCGCGATCAGCCAGCGCCTGGGCGGGGGTGCTTTGGTACACAGGCTTGCCGACGAAACGGCTCAGGTCCACCGAACCGGTACTGACCACCAGCACCCAGTCGGCCTCGGCGATCTGCGCAGGGCTCAGGCGCCGCTCGGGGTGTTCGGCATCCCAGACCTCGACACTGGTACTCCAGCCCCGACGTTGGGCCGCGGCGGCCAGCAAGCGTGCACTCAATACACTCGACACCTGGCCATTCGGGCAGGCGGTGACGATCGCAATGTTCATCGGCGAGCCTCTTGTTGTTGTTCTGTCAGTTGCACGGCAGCTTCAAGGCGCGACAGCTGTTCGCGGTCGTCGATGCCGAAGCCCACCTGAGTCACCGCCTGGGCGGCGATGGCAGTGGCGCGGCGCAAGGTCTGCCCGGTACTCTCGGCCTGCAGCAGGCCATGAACCATGCCCGCCACCAGCGAGTCGCCCGCGCCCACGGTACTGGCGATGCTCACCTTGGGCGGCTGGGCATGCAGGGCCAGGTCAGCGGCGAACCAGTTGACCCCGTGCTCGCCCTGGGACACCACCACGTGGGTGACGCCGCCGTCGAGCAGGCGCCGGGCGGCATCACGCTGCTCGGCAAAAGCCTGCACGGTGATGCCGAACAGCTCGCCGAGCTCATCGGTATTGGGCTTGACCAACCAGGGCGTACTTTGCAGACCGGCGCGTAAAGCCTCGCCGCTGGTGTCCAACGCCACCTTCAGGCCCTGGGCGACCAACTGGCCCAGCAACTGGCAGAACCACTGCGCGCTGACGCCACGTGGCAAGCTGCCCGCCACCACCACCACCTCATGCCCAGCCGCCCGTTGCGCCAGGTACTCGAGCAACTCGGCCTGGGCCGCGTCGTCGACCTGAGGGCCCAGGCCATTGACATCGGTGACCCGGCCATCGGCCTCGACCAGCTTGATGTTGGTGCGGGTTTCGCCTGGCACGCGAACGAACCCGTCGTCGAAGCCGCGACGAGCAATCAGCGCTTCGAAAGGTTGCAGGTTATCGCGCCCCAGAAAACCGCTGACCGTCACCTGATGCCCAAGGTCAGCCAGCACCTGGGCAACGTTCAGGCCCTTGCCGGCGGCGTGGCTGCACTGTTCATGAGTGCGATTGACCTCGCCTGCGCGCAGCTGCTCGAGGGTGACCGTGAGGTCGATCGCAGGGTTGAGGGTCAGGGTGAGAATCTTGGCCATTTCAGTCACGCTCCACCAGCGCCCGTACCGCCTCGGCGCTGTCCTGTTGCAGGGCCTCGCGCGCCAGGGCGCGGGCCGTCGAGTAATCGGCCTGGCGCACCAGGGCCTTGACTTCGGCGACACTGCGCGCCGCGACGCTCAGTTCGTCCACCGCCAGCCCCAGCAGCACTGGCACAGCCTGCGGATCGGCCGCCAGCTCACCGCACACGCCCACCCACTTGCCTTCGGCATGGGCGGCGCGCACGGTCATGTCGATCAGTTGCAGCACTGCCGGGTGCAGACCATCGGCCTGGGCCGACAGGCTCGGATGGCCACGGTCGATGGCCAGGGCGTACTGGGTCAGGTCGTTGGTACCGATGCTGAAGAAGTCCACCTCCCGGGCCAGTTGCGGGGCCAGCAGCGCAGCCGACGGCACCTCGACCATGATCCCCACCTGCAGGTCATTGACCGGGATCTCCTCACGCAGCCGCTCGACCATGGCCTTGGCCGCGCGCCACTCGTGCATCTGGCCGACCATCGGGAACATGATCCGCAGTGGCCGGTCGTCGGCCGCCCGCAGCAAGGCGCGCAACTGCTCCTCCATGACCTGCGGACGCTGCAGGGTCAGGCGCACGCCACGTACGCCGAGGAAAGGGTTGTCTTCGTCGGCGATCGGCCAGTAGGGCAAGGGTTTGTCACCGCCCACATCGAGGGTGCGCACCACCAGCGGGCGCCCCTGCAGGCCATCGAGCACGCGGCGATACTCCGCTTCTTGGGTGGCGACATCCGGCAGTTGCGGATGGGCCATGAAGATCAGTTCGGTGCGCAACAGGCCGACACCTTCGGCGCCAAGCTCCACCACCTTGTCGATGCCACTGCTGTCACCGATGTTGGCGAAGACTTCGACGGCATGGCCATCGCGGGTCACGGCCGGCTCATGGCGATTCGCCCAGGCGGCCTGCAGACGCTGCTCACGCTGATCGCGTTCGGCCAACGCACGCTGCAGCTCATCGGCAGCTGGCGCAACGCTGACCTTGCCGCGCTGGCCGTCAAGCAACAGCGGCGTGCCCGCCTCCACCCGCAGGATCGCCGCCCCGACACCGACGACCGCCGGAATGCCCAGGGCACGGGCGACGATGGCACTGTGTGCGGTGGCCCCTCCTTGCGCGGTCACGATGCCAGCAACCCGCGCCGGGTCGAGACGCGCCACATCGGACGGCCCGACTTCAGCCATCACCAGCACATAGGGCTGTTGCGGCTCGGCCTGCTCGGCGACGCCACACAGCTGCGCCAGCACCCTTCGGCCAATGTCGCGCAGGTCGGCGGCACGTTCGGCGAGCAACGCATCGCGCAGCGCCTCCTGCTGGCTGGCGGCCGCCTCGATCACCGCCATCCACGCCGCTGCGGCACTTTCGCCCTGGGCCAGGCGCAGATCCACCTCATCGCCCAGTGCCGGGTCGGCGAGCATCTCCTGGTGTGTGATGAAGATCTCACCGATGGCCTTGTCGCTGCGCTGCACCAGTGTCTGCAGCTCGGCATCGACCGCCGCCAGGGCAGCGCGCAGCCTGGCACGCTCCTGGGCGCAGGATTCGCCGCGCAGCGGATAATCGAACTGGCGCTCAATCCTTACATGGGCCGGCCCGCTGGCGATGCCTGGCGCTGCACCGACGCCCTGGACCTGGCTACCGGGCAGCGGCGCTTGCACGGTTTCGCGCACCACCTCGGCGACCGGCTGGGCAAGCGCTGGCAACGGTTCGACGTCCTCGCCCAGGCCCTGTTCGATGGCTTCCAGCAACACCGGCAGGGCATCACTGGCGATGGCCGGCTCGGCGATAAGCTCCAGTTCCTGCCCACGCCGGGCCCCTAGTGACAGCAGGCGGCTCAGGCTTTTCACCGACACGCCGGGATGGCCGCTGTCGGTCAGGCGGATGCGGATTTCACCCTCGAAGCCCTTGGCCAGTTGCGCCAGCACCTTCGCCGGGCGGGCATGCAGGCCATGGGGGTTGGCCAGTATCACGCGCACGCTGGGCCAGTCGGGCGGCGCCTCGCCGCCCAGCACCTGCAACACATCGCGACTGCTGGTGGCCTGGTAGAGGGTCTGCCCACGCCCTTCGATCAGCACCTGACAAAGACGCTCGAGCAAGGCCTGATGCGCAGCACCAAGACTGGCCAGGCAGAACAGACCGTTCAAGGGCTGATCGCGATGCCGCAGGGGCTGCTGCGGGGTCACGAACGCCAGGCCCGGCTGCAGCACCTCGCGCTCGCTGTGCAACCACCACAGCCCCTCTCCCAGCGGAAGTGGCTCGGCCTGCTGCAACAGCGCTGCGAAACCACTGTCCACACAGCCGCCACGCTGCAGCAGGCGCGCACCGCGCCAGGCCAGTTCAGCGAAGTCTTCGGCGGGCAGGTTCAGACCGATCAGTTGTGCATCCAGCGCCAGCTCGCGCGGCGCCCCCTGCAACAGCTTGAGCAGTGCGTCGGCGGAGCTGGCGCGGCGCAGCGCCTCGGCCAGGTCGGTTTCACCCAGGGCGCGCGTCAGCAGTTGCAACAGGCGCAGGTGTTCGTCAGAGCGTGCGGCGATGCCGATCGCCAGGTAGACGATATGCCCGTCGCCCCAGTCCACCCCTTCGGGAAACTGCAACAGGCGAACACCGGTGGCAAACACCAGGTCGCGGGTCTGCGGGGTACCGTGGGGGATGGCGATGCCTTGGCCGAGAAAGGTCGAGCCCTGCGCCTCGCGCGCCTCAAGGCCCTGTAGGTAACCCTCGGCGACCAGACCGTCGCTGACCAGCCGATCGGCCAGCAAGCGCAATGCCGCCGCTTTATCGCTGGCAACCTGGCCCATGGCTATCTGCTCTCTCGCGAGCTCGAGCATGACCTTCTCCTTTTGCAGTACCCGTCGTTCGGGACTGAGGTTATTGTTGTGGGATTCAACGCGTTTTTTCACCCGCGGGCTCAGGGGCAGTTCCCGTTCAATCGGATGCTGAAACGTTTAATCTGACCAGGCGGCCACGTTACTCGATAATCTGCGTAGGAAAAAGCCCCAGTTTGTCGGAACAATTGCGACAATGGTCGCCTGCACTTGGACACAATTCTGAGTAAGACTACCCGATCAGGCGCCCCTGGCCGCCCCGGTAATAACAAGGAAAATGCGGTGAAACTCAGCGATATCGCACGTCTGGCCGGTGTTTCCGTGACCACTGCCAGCTACGTCATCAATGGCAAGGCCGAACAGCAGCGCATCAGCAGCGCCACCGTCGAGCGGGTGCGCGCGGTGGTCGAGGCCCACGACTTCACGCCCAACCCCCAGGCGGCCGGCCTGCGCAGCCGGCACACACGCACCCTCGGCTTCATCCTCCCGGACCTGGAAAACCCCAGCTACGCACGCATCGCCAAGCAGCTCGAACAAGGCGCGCGAGCCCGTGGCTACCAGTTGCTGATCGCCAGCAGCGATGACCAGCCCGAAAGCGAACGCCAGCTGCAGCAGTTGTTCCGCGCTCGCCGCTGCGATGCGTTGTTCGTCGCCAGTTGCCTGCCGCCGGAAGATGACAGCTATCGCGAAATGCAGAGCAAGGGCCTGCCAGTGATTGCCATTGACCGTCGCCTCGACCCCGCGCACTTCTGCTCGGTGATCAGCGACGACCGCGAGGCCAGCCGCCAACTCACCGAAAGCCTGCTGGGCAGCAAGCCTCGCAGCATCGCCCTGATCGGTGCGCGTCCGGAGCTGTCGGTCAGCCAGGCACGCGCCGGAGGATTCGACGAGGCCCTGCAGCGTTTTGATGGCGAAGTTCGCCGTTACGAAGGCGACGCCTTCAGCCGCGCCTGTGGCCAGCGCCTGATGGAAACGCTGATCGACGAGCTCGGCGACCTGCCCGATGCCCTGGTGACGACCTCCTATGTGTTGCTGCAAGGCGTCTTCGATGCCCTGCAAGCCCGTGCCAGCGAGCCACGCGAGCTGCAACTGGGCACCTTCGGCGACAACCAGTTGCTCGATTTCCTGCCGCTGCCAGTCAACGCCATGGCCCAACAGCACGGCCAGATCGCCGCCACCGCGCTGGAACTGGCCCTGGCCGCCATTGAGCAGAAGACCTACGCCCCCGGCGTACACGCCGTGGCGCGAACCTTCAAGCAGCGCATCTCGGCCTGAACATGCGCCTGATCGACACCCACACCCATCTGGATTTCCCCGACTTCGACGCCGACCGCGAGCGCCTCCTGGGCAACGCCGCGGCGCTGGGGGTCGAGCGCATGGTGGTACTGGGGGTGGATCAGGGCAACTGGCAGCGAGTCTGGGACCTGGCCTGCAGCGACACACGCCTGCCGGCCGCCCTCGGCCTGCACCCGGTGTACCTCGAGCAGCATCAGCCCGAACACCTGGCGCAACTGCGCGGGTGGCTCGAACGCCTGCGGGGCGACCCGCGCCTGTGCGCGGTCGGCGAGTTCGGCCTGGACTATTACCTGCCCGAGCTCGACAAGGCACGCCAGCAGGCCTTGTTCGAAGCGCAATTGCAGATGGCCTGCGACTTCGAATTGCCTGCGCTGCTGCACGTACGCCGCAGCCATGCCCAGGTGATCGCCACGCTCAAGCGCTACAAGCCCGTACGCGCAGGCATCATCCACGCCTTCGCCGGCAGCTACGAAGAAGCACGCGAATACATCAAGCTCGGATTCAAATTGGGCCTGGGTGGCGCCGCCACCTGGCCGCAAGCCTTGCGCCTGCGCAAGACCTTGCCGCGCTTGCCACTGGAGAGCGTGGTACTGGAAACCGACGCGCCAGACATGCCGCCGGTGATGCACCCCAATGCGCGCAACAGCCCCGAACATCTGCCCGATATCGCCCGAGCGCTGGCCGAGGTCATGGGCGTGGAGTACGTTTCGCTGGCCGCGGCCAGTACGCGCAACGCTTGTGAGCTGTTCGGCTGGTAGCTTGGCAGGCGGTCACTCTTCGAACAGGGTGCAGGCCATCACCAGGGCGTCTTCACGTCCGCCAGCGGCCGGGTAGTAATCCCGACGCCGACCGATTTCGTTGAATCCGTAGCGTTCGTACAAACGATAGGCCGACTGGTTGCTGGCACGTACTTCCAGGAAACATTCGCGCCCATTGAGCTGCCAGGCTCGCGCCATCAGGTGTTCGAGCAGCCGCAAACCCAGGCCGCGCCCCTGGTTTTCTGGCTTGACCGTGATGTTGAGCAGGTGCGCTTCGTCGATGATCACGTTGATCACGCCATGCCCGACCTGTTGCTGGCCGTCGAACATCAGCCACACTTCGTAGGACTTGAGCGCATCCTGGAAGATCCCGCGGGTCCAGGGGTGGCTGAAGGCGGCATATTCGATCTTCAGCACGCTATCCAGATCCGCCTCGGTCATCGGGCGGAAACTGATCGAGTCACTCATTCAACGCTCTTCCAGCGCGCCATCAGCTGGCGCATCGCTTTCCAGACGTCCGCCTTGCGTTGCGGCTCGTCCATCAACAGTTCAAGACCCGGCAACGCCCAGACGTCGCCCAGGCCATCGATCTTCAGTGCTTGGTAGTAGGCCTGGGCATCGGCGTCGCCGGCAAAACGCACCGCTGGCAGGCCGATCAGCCACAAGCAGGTGCAGGGGACCTCTTCGAGGCGGGCCTGGATGAAACCCTGGACGAAATCACGCGCAGCCTCCGGCCCCTGCTCCATGTTGCCGCGCACGAACAGCGGCCAGCGCACCGGCTCGCCGATGATCTGCGGCGCGTCCGGCAGGCCGGCGGCGCGCAGCATGTCCTTGAGCAACAGGTAAGAAGGGTCGCGGCTCTGGAACGGCTGGCCGGTGGCGAGTTCCACCAGCAACAGGCACGTGCCGGCACGCAGCAGCTGCAGGGCGAAACGCGGCGGCGGCACAGGCGCCGGACGTGCGGCCTTGGGGGCTTCCTCTTCGCGCTCGACCGGCTTGGCAACGGGCTTGGGCGTGCTGCCGGGGCGTGGGATCTCGATTTTCGGGCGTTCGCCGGAGCGGGCATGGGTCGGCGCGGCTTCGCCTTGCGCAGGCGCCTGGCGCACCGGCTGCGCCTCGACATCCAGATCCTCGACCGGCGCCAGCGGCAACAGCAGCTCGGGGCGCGAAGGCGCGGCGAACGGCAGTTCGGCACGCGGCAGCCAGTGCACCACTTGCATGGCGGAAAGGTAGGCGCGGCGGCGGGGTTCGGTCAGCAAGGCTCGGGTATCCGGGGGCTTGGTTCAGTCGGGCATTCTAACGCTGTTGGCGGCGGCGTGCCGCAACAGGCTGGCGGAAATTTATCGCCTGTGCCGGCCCTATCGCGGGGCAAGCCCGCTCCCACAGGTACAGCGCCAGCCCCACCGACGGTGATAAGCCCGCGAAGAGGCTGGCACAGATCAACGCAAATCCCGGACCAAGGGGTGAAATCCTCCCCCCCGTATGCAGTACAATCGCCCCTTTTATTTGGCAAGAGTCGACCCGCCAATGATCGAACCCAAGCGCGTCCTGCGCGCCCTAGCCGAACACTGGGCCCTGATCGAGCCGCTGTGCGAGCGCTTCGACCAGGGCACCCTGAGCCTGGTCGAGCTGCGTCAGCAACTGGCCCGCCAGCAGGTAGAGAGCACGCCGCAGGACATCACCCAGCTGCTCGACGTGTGGATTCGCCTGGATATCCTGGTCCCGGTGGCCAAGAGCCCGAACCGCTTCGAGCTCAACGCGCAGATCCACGACTTCCTCGCCTACCTGCGTCGCGAGCACCGCCTGGGCCTGTGCCTGGAGATCGAAGCCTACCTGCGCCACCTCGAGCGCCTGGCCGGGCACATCCAGGACGCCTTCGACAACCGCGACAGCGACGACCTGGCGCGCCAACTGCGCCTGCTCGACATGCGCGTGCGCGATGTGTTGAAGAAGCTCGACAACGACGAACAGGCGCTGGTCGCGGTGGCCGAACGGGCCAAGACCAGCAACCGCCAGATCCCGCTGCGCCAGCGTTACGCCGAAGTGCTGGCGACCTGGGACGAATACGTCGAGCCGATGATCCAGCTGGTCAACGCCGATGGTGCCTTCGAGCAGGGCGTACGCAAGGTCGAGACCGTGCTGCTGCGCCTGTTGGGCGAGCAGGCGCGCCTCGGCCACTTGGTCGATGACGACATGCTGCTGCGCACCCACGCGCGCATCCTCGAGATGCAGACCAGCGCCCAGCTCACCCTGCGCCACGCCCGCGAGCTGCTGCTGCCGCTGCGCGAGGAAGCGCGCCGGCATAACGCCGTCACCCGCGGCGCGGCACTGGCGCTGTCGGTGATCCGCAAGAAAGGCATCGATGCCGTACCGCAAGCGGCCATGCCGATGTTCACCCGTCCGCAAAGCACCTTCCTCGGCAGCGCCAGCCAGGTCGAGGCCTATGTCTATGCCCTGGCCCGCTTCGAGCCCAAGCCTGCGCGCTTCCCCAAGGCGCACAAGACCCACAAGGGCCCGCTGCCACGTGCGCCGCGTACGGTCAAGGAAATGCTCGAGCGCTGCGAAGACGCCCTCCCGCTGCCCGACCTGATGGTCTGGCTGCTGGAGCAGGAACCCGAAGGCGCCACCGACGAGTTGCTGTACTGGTTCTCGCGCCTCTCGCGCGAGAAGCGCTTCAGCCGCGAGCGCCTGCAACGCCAGGACTACACCACCCGCGAACACCTGGTCAGCCTGCGTTCCTTCGCCCTGACATCCAGCCGCGAACAACAACCGGCAGCCACCGAATCCACCGCGAGCCCAGCCAATGCATCTTGATCTTTCCGAACTGTCCCAGCTCGCGCCGATCTTCCGCGAGCTGTTCAAGGGCTTCCACGTCAGCCGCCGCGACCCGGAACTGTACGCCCAACTGTCGAACTTCCAGGACCAGTACCGCACCCTGTTCAAGGCGCTCGGTTTCGAGTTGGTCTGCGACACCCGTGGCTTCTACTACTTCGTCCCCGAACAGGCCGCCGCGCAGGTCAACAAGACCGCCCAGCGCCTGTCGCTGTTCACCTTCATCCTGGTCGAGCACCTGGCCGACCAGGGCCGCGATCCGATGGCCGTGCTCGACGGCGGCAGCATCGGCCGCGACGAGTTGCCCTCGCTGCTGGAGAAATACCGCGACCTGTTCCTGCAAGCCGAAGTGCAGACGGTCGAGGAGCTCGAAGAGAAGATCCTGCGCCGCATGACCCAGCTGGGCTTCGCCCACGAAGAAGGCGGCATCTACCGCTTCCTGCCGCCGATGCACCGCTTCCTCGATGTGTGCCTGTCGGTCCAGCAGGACCGCGACCTGGCCGCCACCCTGCACAGCGACCTGCCGCTGCCGGTCCCGGTGCTGGTCGAGGAAGAAACCCCGGAACAACTCAACCGCACCGACGATCCGCTCGACCTCACCCCCTTCGAGGGCGAAGAGAGCGAAGAGGACGCCCTGGCCCGGGCCATCCGCGAAGAGCAACAGGAGATTGACGCATGAGCCAGGAACGCTACGGCATTCGCCGCTTCGCACTGCTCAACACCGCCGGCTACAGCCTCGGCCTGTTCCCGCTGGAACATCCGCTCTCGGTCTATGGCGCGAACAACCTGGGTAAATCGGCATCGATCAACGCCCTGCAATTCCCGATCCTGGCGCGCATGTCGGACATGAGCTTCGGCAAGTACAGCCTGGAGCAATCGCGGCGCTTCTACTTCGCCAGCGACACCAGCTACATCCTCTGCGAACTGAACCTGCCCCACGGCCCGCACGTGATCGGCGTGGTCGGGCGCGGCCCGGGCGGCGGCTTCGGCCACCAGTTCTTCGCCTACCAGGGTGAGCTGGACCTGGCTCACTACCAGAAAGACGACACCTGCCTGCGCCAGAAAGAGCTGTTCACCAACCTCGAGCGCAACGGCCTCAAGGCGTACGAACTCAAGCCGGACGAACTGCGCCGGCTGCTGGTCGGCGGCCACACCTCGGTGCCGCTGGACCTCACCCTGATCCCGCTGCGCTCGACCAGCGAGCAGAGCCTGAAGACCTTCCGCGCGCTGTTCATCAACTTGCTGCACATGCGCGAGATCACTGCCGCCAAGCTCAAGCAGCTGTTCCTGGATGCCTTCGAGCACAGCCTGCGCTCGGGCAGCGTCGACTACATCGCGGCTTGTGAAGAAGCCTTCCGCGACGTGCGCCGCATGGAGCAGGACTACAACGCCCTGGTCGCTGCCGGCCCGCTGGTCGAAGCACTTGCCGGCGGCGTGGCCCAGCGCGACATCCTGCGCGGCAAGCTGCACCGCCTCTCCCCCCTGCTCGACAGCCTGCTCGGCACCTGGCAGGACTACGCCGTAGCGCGCAAGGAAGAGCTGGTGATCCAGGCCGAGCACTACCGCGCCGAGCAGGATGGCTTGCAGAACGACCAGCGTGGCGGCACCCAGGAGCTGATGCGCCTGGAACGCGAGATCACCGGCATCCAGCGCTGGCTCGGTGAGCTGTCGGTGCTCAAGCACCGCTTCGCCCTGGTCGATGACGTCAAGGTCCTGGAGCAGCAACTGCTCGCCGCCAAGGACGCCCATGACGAGCTGGCCGGCGCCCTGGCGCAGTCGCGCCAGTTCTCCGCCGAAGACCTCGACGAGCGCGTGCGCGACCTCGAAAAACGCGTCAAGGCGGTCAAGCAGCAGCTCGAACACGCCGACAACAACAGCTACGCACGCCTGCGCGAAGAGTTCTCGCAACAGGACGTCGACCGCCTGATGCGCCTGTTCAACGGCGCGCTGTTCAGCCTGCCGCTGGGTGACCGGGGCATCGAACTGGACGACAGCGACCTGTGGGTCAAGACGCTTGAAGGCGTGCTCGACAGCTTCAAGGGCGAGCGCTTCGAAGTGCCGGGCCTGTCCATCGACCTGTCGCACATCGAGCCGCCAGCGCTGCAGGCCCTGGCCGACCGTGCGGCTCTGCGCGACCAGAAAGAGCGCCTGGAAAAGGAGCTCAAGCAGCTCAAGACCCAGCAGGCCGTGGCCCTGGACCGCGCCGCGAGCAAGGCCCAGACCGAGGCGCTGTACCAGCAGGTGCTGGATGCGCAGAAGGCCCTTGAGGACTTCCGCCGCACCGAGACCCTGAGCGCCGAAGAGCCAGAGAAAATGGAGCAACTGGCGCAGTTCGAAGCCGCCCAGGACGAGCTCAAGCGCTCCAGCGACGCCTTCACCGAACGCGTCCAGCAGTTGTCGGCCAAGCTGCAACTGGTCGGCCGCCAGATCGCCGACATGGAAGCCAAGCAGCGCACCCTGGACGACGCCTTGCGCCGCCGCCAGCTGTTGCCGGCCGACCTGCCGTTCGGCACGCCGTTCATGGAGCCGGTCGACGACTCGATGGACAACCTGCTGCCGCTGCTCAACGACTACCAGGACAGCTGGCAGGCGCTGCAGCGCGTCGACAACCAGATCGAGGCGCTGTATGCCCAGGTGCGCCTGAAAGGTGTGGCCAAGTTCGACAGCGAAGACGACATGGAACGTCGCCTGATGCTGCTGATCAACGCCTACTCGCACCGCACCGAGGAAGCCCTCACCCTGGCCAAGGCGCGCCGCGCGGCAGTCACCGACATCGCCCGGACCCTGCGCAACATCCGCAGCGACTACGACAGCCTCGAGCACCAGCTGGCGCTGTTCAACCGCGAGATCAACAAGCGCCAGGTGTCCAACCTGGAGAGCTTCCGCGTGGTGCTGGCGCCGAACAAGGAAGCGCTAAAGCACATCGATCAGATCATCCACAGTGCCGGCCAGTACGAGGAAGGCGAAACGCTGTCGGTGTTCGACCTCACGCAGAGCGCCGAGCAGGATCACAAGAACGAAGAGGCCAAGGAGTACCTGGCGCGGCTGGTAGCGGCCAACCACAACCAGTTGGGCCTGAAAGACCTGTTCGAGCTGGCCTTCGAGATCACCAAGATCAACAGCCAGCCGGTGATCCACGCCGACATCGACGGCGCCGCATCCAACGGCACCACCATGACCATCAAGGCGCTGACCAACATGTACCTGTTGCTGCACCTGATGGACCGCGACCTGGCCGGGCGCATCCGCCTGCCCTACTACCTCGACGAAGCGGCGGACATCGACGAACGCAACCAGGCGGCGCTGCTGGAGACCAGTCAGCAACTGGGCTTCGTGCCGATTCTGGCGAGCGTGAAGCCGCAGGTGTCGGCGCGCGTGGCGATCGACCTGGAAGGCGGCAGCGGGCCGAACGGGATCTACATCGACGAGGCGGACTGGAAGTACATCAGCCGCCGGGATGTGGAGACAGCGGTGATTCGGGAGCAAGCTGTAGAGACGACAGCCTGAGAATTATCAGGGCGGGGCTTTCCAGGCCCCGATCGGGGCCATCACAGCGGAATATTATTGTTTTTACATGAGACGAGCGTTTTTTTAGCGCTTTGGAGCCAGCATTAGCGTTTTGGCCAAGCTCCAGCCATTATCGTTTTGGCATCCTGCCAAACGAAAATTAATGCTTTTGCACCGCGATTAAAGGATTTCCACTATGCAGGTTGGTTTCAATGCCCTCGCCGAACGGTACGGCATCTCCTTGGTGCAACCCCTGCGCGTCAACTCTCTGATCGGAACCAGTCGCCAGAGCCGTGACAGTGGGGACCAGATCGAGAATCGCTACCCTCCCAACTACCGCCCAAACGACGACTTCGCCGGCCAATTCGCATTCGGGCTCAAATACGAAGAGATCCATCTCGAATTCTTCGCACGGCTATTCGCGGCCATCGGACCTCAGCCAATCGAATCCTGGTGCCGGGATGAGCCTTTCGGCCAGTACGCCCGTCGCTGCGCATTCCTTTACGAATGGCTGACCCAAGAACGTTTGGATCTTCCAGACATCACCAATGGCGGCTACATCGACGCCATCGCATCCGACCAATACCTCACACGCACCGAGCCAGTGCGCATCCGACGCTGGCGGATCAATAACAATCTCCCGGGCACCGATAATTTCTGTCCTATCGTACGAAGGACAGCAGCGGTCCAAGAGGCATTGCGATTCGATCTTGGTGCCGAGCTGAATGAACTGGACCGTACTTACGGGGCGGACATACTCCTGAGAACAGCCAGCTGGCTGACGTTCAAGGAATCGCGCGCCAGTTTCCTGATCGAGAAGGAGGCAGACCAGGCGGATCGCATCCAACGCTTCGCCCATGTCATCGCCCAACATTGCGGCCGTATCCAAGATCCGCTCAGCGGCCAAAGCCTCCAGGCTTTGCAAACCGAGATTCTTGGCCACGATGCATTTGGTCTGGGGCTGCGGCGGTCACCCGTTTTCGTCGGGCAGGCCACGATGCGAGACAACATCGTGCATTACATTGCGCCTCACTTCGATGACCTGACATCGATGCTCGATGGCTTGAAGGGCTTTGAGCGCGCAACTGAAGGGGCGGAGTCACTCGCCCGCGCCGCAGTGATCGCATTCGGTTTCGTCTACATTCATCCCATGCGGGACGGTAACGGGCGAATCCATCGCTTCCTGATCAACGACACCCTCGCGCGTGACAAGGCCATACCGGAAGGTGTGATCCTGCCGGTGTCAGCCACCATTACCAGCTCGGCCGAATTCAGAGCAGGTTATGACCGTGCACTGGAAGTGTTTTCGCGGCCTTTCATGCGACGCTATGCGACGGCCTACCACTTCGGCGAGACGATTGATCACGAGGACGGAACACCGAGCAACTTCTTTTTCGACGACTACGAGGACGCCAGGTTCGCTTGGCGATACCCGGACTTGACCGAGCACGTGCTGTACACCGCACGCGTTGTCGCCCACACCGTTCGCACGGAAATGGCGGAGGAGGCCAGAGTACTGATGGTCTTCCAGCGTGCCTTGGAGCGCATCAAGGATGTTGTCGAGATGCCAGACCAAGATGCCAACCGCATCATTCGCTCCGTCAAGGAGAACGGCTGGAAGATTTCCGGGAAGCTCAAGAAACAGTATCCGCCACTGGATGACGAACGCCGGGCGACTCGTATTGTGGAAGCCGTCCGGTCCGCATTCGAAGGCGACGACATCGACGAAACCGACGAGTAGCCCTCAAGCCTGCGCTGCGAAGGGCCTACTGGCCGAAATCGACCAGTGCCACGAGGGAGTCAATGCGCCCAAGGCAGGATCGGAATCGCTGTCACCGCATTCTGCGGGCTACCTTCGACTATCCGGTCGCTGTACACCAGGTACACCAGCGTATTGCGCTTCTTGTCGAGAAAACGCACCACCTGCATGGTCTTGAACACCAGCGAGGTGCGTTCCTTGAACACCTCCTCGCCATCCTTGAGCTCACCCTTGAAGTTGATCGGCCCAACCTGACGGCAGGCGATCGATGCCTCTGCGCGGTCCTCCGCCAACCCCAACCCACCCTTCACGCCGCCGGTCTTGGCTCGCGACAGGTAGCAGGTCACACCCTCGACCTTGGGATCGTCAAACGCCTCGACCACGATGCGGTCGTTGGGCCCAAGGAACTTGAACACGGTGGACACCTGGCCGATTTCCTCGGCGCCGGCCAGCATCGGCAGCATCAGCGCTGCCACGGCAAACATCCTTTTCAGCATGGGCGTCTCCTTCAGACCAGGACCAGGTTGTCGCGGTGCACCAGCTCGGGTTCGGCGCTGTAGCCCAACAGGCTTTCGATGGCGTCCGACGGCTGGCCGATGATCTTCTGCGCCTCCAGGGCGCTGTAGTTGGCCAGGCCACGGGCCACTTCCAGGCCATCGGGGCCGACGCAGACCACCATCTCGCCACGGCGGAAGCTGCCCTGCACAGTCTTCACGCCGACCGGCAACAGGCTCTTGTTCGACTCACGCAGGGCCTTCACCGCACCGGCATCGAGGACCAGCGTGCCGCGAGTCTGCAGGTGGCCAGCCAGCCACTGCTTGCGCGCAGCGAGCATGCCGCGCTCAGGCGACAGCAAGGTGCCCAGGCGCTCGCCGGCCTTCAGGCGGTCCAGTACACGCTCGATACGGCCACCGATGATGATGGTATGGGCACCGGAGCGCGCAGCCAGGCGTGCGGCACGCAGCTTGGTCTGCATGCCACCGCGCCCCAGGGCGCCACCGGTACCGCCCGCCACGGCGTCGAGCGACGGATCGTCGGCGCGGGCTTCATAGATCAGTTGGGCTTCAGGGTTGTTGCGCGGGTCGGCGTCGAACATGCCGTCGCGGTCGGTGAGGATCACCAGCAGGTCGGCCTCGACCAGGTTGGCCACCAGCGCGGCCAGGGTGTCGTTGTCGCCGAAGCGGATCTCGTCGGTGACCACGGTATCGTTCTCGTTGATCACCGGCACCACGCCCAGGTCGACCAGGGTGCGCAGGGTGCTGCGGGCATTGAGGTAGCGCTTGCGGTCGGAGAGGTCGTCGTGGGTCAGGAGGATCTGCGCGGTGTGCTTGCCGTGCTCGCCGAAGCTCGACTCCCAGGCCTGCACCAGGCGCATCTGGCCGAGCGAGGCAGCCGCCTGCAGCTCGTTCATCGCGCTCGGTCGCGTGGTCCAGCCCAGCTGGCTCATGCCTGCGGCCACGGCCCCGGAGGAGACCAATACCAGTTCCACGCCCGCTTCACGCAGTGCGACCATCTGCTCGACCCAGACCGCCATCGCACCACGGTCGAGGCCCTTGCCATCGGCGGTCAGCAGCGCACTGCCGATCTTCACGACCCAGCGCTTGGCGCCCGTCACCTTGCTTCGCATCTTCTCTTCCAACCTATGTCGAATCTGTAGATACCAAAACGCCGCTCATTTGAGCGGCGTACCGTGAGAGGGTGTTGAGGCCATCGCGGGACAAGCCCGCTCCCACAAGGATCGCAGCGGACCTGTGGGAGCGGGCTCGTCCCGCGATGGGCTCAACGCCCAAGCCTGATCACGGCACACTGCTCGAAGAGCGGCGTCCAGTGTACTGCAACCGGTCAGTCGCGCACGTAAATGATTTCCGGGCCGTCCTCGTCGTCCTCGAAGTCATCCCAGTCGTCATCGTCGCCGATGTCGTGGACGCTCTTGACGCCGGTACGACGCAGGGTACGAGCGTCGTCCAGGGCCTGAAGCTGGGCACGGGCCTCGTCTTCGATGCGCTGGTCGAGTTCGTTGAGCTCGGCGGCGTAGGCCGGGTCGTTGGCCAGGCGGTCGGCGCGGTCTTCGAGGAAGCGCATCAGGTCGTGGCTGAGCTTCTCGGTGCCCTGCTTGGAGATAGCCGAGATCACGTAGACCGGGCCATCCCAGTTCAGGCGATCGACGACTTCCTTCACACGCTCGTCACGCTCGTCTTCCATTACCATGTCGGCCTTGTTCAGCACCAGCCAGCGCTCGCGATCGATCAGCGCCGGGCTGAACTGCGCCAGCTCGTTGATGATCACTTCGGCCGCATCGGCCGGGCTGCTCTCGTCCAGCGGCGCCAGGTCGACCAGGTGCAGCAGCACACGGGTACGGGCCAGGTGCTTGAGGAAGCGGATACCCAGGCCGGCACCTTCGGAGGCGCCCTCGATCAAGCCGGGAATGTCGGCGATGACGAAGCTCTTCCAGCGGTCGACGCTGACCACGCCCAGGTTCGGCACCAGGGTGGTGAACGGGTAGTCGGCAACCTTCGGCTTGGCGGCCGAGACGGCGCGAATGAAGGTGCTCTTGCCGGCGTTCGGCAGGCCCAGCAGGCCGACGTCGGCCAGCACTTTCAATTCCATCTTCAGGTCGCGCTGGTCGCCCGGCTTGCCAGGCGTGGTCTGGCGCGGCGCACGGTTGGTACTCGACTTGAAACGGGTGTTGCCCAAGCCGTGCCAGCCGCCCTGGGCGACCATCAGCTTCTGACCCGGGGTGATCAGGTCGCCGATGACTTCCTGGGTGGAGGCATCAATCACCGTGGTGCCGACCGGCACGCGCAGGAACAGGTCCTCGCCCTTCTTGCCGGTGCAATCGGTGCTGCCGCCATTCTGGCCGCGCTGGGCCTCGTGGTGGCGGGTGTAGCGGTAGTCGACCAGGGTGTTGAGGTTCTCGTCGGCCACCATGTACACCGAGCCGCCGTCGCCACCGTCACCGCCGTTGGGACCACCGTTCTCGATGAATTTTTCGCGGCGGAAGCTCATGCAACCGTTACCGCCGTCACCGGCTTTTACCCGGATCGATACTTCGTCAACAAACTTCATTCAAAACCGCCTCTCGTCGGACGACGAGCTGAAAACCAGAAAACCCTGAGGCTCTTGCAAAAATGAGCGCGGCGGCCCCGTATCATCAGAAACCAACGCCGGCAGCCCAGACAAACAGCTTTGCAAGAGGCTCACCACAAACGAAAAAGCCCCGTCGCATGACGGGGCTTCTGGAGCGACGTCGCGATTAAGCGGCGACGATGCTCACGTAACGGCGGTTGAACTCGCCTTTCTTCTCGAACTTGATCACGCCGTCGATCTTGGCGAACAAGGTGTGATCCTTGCCCATGCCAACGCCGTAGCCAGCGTGGAATTCGGTGCCACGCTGACGGACGATGATGTTGCCCGGCTTGATAACCTGGCCGCCATACATCTTCACGCCAAGGCGTTTCGATTCTGAGTCGCGACCGTTACGAGTACTACCACCAGCCTTCTTGTGAGCCATGGTTCAATTCTCCAAATAAATTCAGGGGACCTAGGGGATTAAGCCTGGATACCGGTGATTTTGATCTCGGTGAACCACTGGCGGTGGCCCATGCGCTTCATGTGGTGCTTACGACGACGGAACTTGATGATACGAACCTTGTCGTGGCGGCCTTGCGAAACAACTTCGGCCACTACTTTGGCGCCAGCAACGACTGGAGCACCGATGGTGACTTCTTCACCGTTGGCGACCAGCAGAACGCGATCGAAAGTCACGGATCCGCCAGTGGCGACTTCCAGTTTTTCGATCTTGAGGAATTCACCTTCAGCGACTTTGTACTGCTTGCCGCCGGTAACGATTACTGCGTAGGACATTTTGAATCTCCGATAATCCTGCTCACCCAGCGCTTTATATGATGAGTATTGGCTGGCATGGCTGCACAAGGCTGGAACGGCCCGGTGCAATTGCGTAAGGCAGGTGCTGCCCAGGAAGTTAGGGTGCGCGATTGTACGCAACCCGGTAAAGCCTTGCAAGTGCCGCCCCGAGGGTGCAGGCAGCGCGCCTTGACACACCGGGACCCGCGACCTAGCATGCCGCGCAACCTCAATGGAGCAGCCGATGCAACCCCAATCCTTCTACCGCGCGGTAGCTGACGATTTCAGCGCCGTCGACGAGATCATCAAGAAGCAGCTGACCTCGCGCGTGCCGCTGGTATCGAAGATCGGCGACTATATCACATCCGCGGGTGGCAAACGCCTGCGTCCATTGCTGGTGCTGCTGTGCGGCAAGGCCTTGGGCCGTGAAGGCGACGACCTGCGCCTGCTGGCCGCGACCATCGAATTCCTGCACACCGCCACCCTGCTGCACGACGATGTGGTCGACATGTCCGGCATGCGCCGCGGCCGCTCCACTGCCAATGCCCTGTGGGGTAACGCCCCGAGCGTGCTGGTCGGCGACTTCCTCTATTCGCGCTCGTTCGAAATGATGGTCGAACTGGGCTCGATGCCGGTCATGCAGATCCTGTCCAAGGCCACCCGGGTGATCGCCGAGGGTGAAGTGCTGCAGCTGTCGCGCGTGCGTGATGCCAGCACCACCGAAGAGGTGTACATGGACGTCATCCGCGGCAAGACCGCCATGCTCTTCGAAGCCTCGACCCACAGCGCCGCGGCGCTGGCCGGCGCCAGCGACGAACAGCGCGAGGCCCTGCGCACCTTCGGCGACCACCTGGGCGTGGCCTTCCAGCTGGTCGACGACCTGCTCGACTACAAGGGCGACTCCGAAACCCTGGGCAAGAACGTCGGTGACGACCTGGCCGAAGGCAAGCCCACCCTGCCACTGATCTACACCATGCGCGAAGGCACGCCAGAGCAGGCGGCGCTGGTGCGCCAGGCCATCCAGAAGGGCGGCCTGGAAGACCTCGAGCAGATCCGCATTGCCGTCGAAGCCTCCGGCGCACTCGACTACACCGCACGGATGGCCCGCGACTACGTCGCCCGCGCCATCGCCTGCCTGGAAGTGCTGCCAGCAAGCGAATACCGTGATGCACTGGTCGAGCTGAGCGAGTTTGCGGTCGCGCGTACACACTGATAGATCGCATCGTCTTCATTCGCGGGCAAGCCCGCTCCCACAAGGACTTGATGTACTTGGGTCCTGTGAGAGCGGGCTTGCCCGCGAATGCTTTGGTGCGGACAAAAAACATTTTCGCCGCAAAACCTTATACAATGTGCGCCTTTAACCCTCTGTACACCAAGGAACCGAAGTGAGCACTCTGCCGCCCTGCCCCGCCTGCAACTCCGAATACACCTACGAGGATGGCACCCAACTGATCTGCCCTGAATGCGCCCACGAGTGGTCGGCCACCGGCGACGCCGAGACGGCCAGCGATGACGTGGTGAAAAAAGATTCGGTCGGCAACGTCCTGCAGGATGGCGACACCGTCACCGTGATCAAGGACCTCAAGGTCAAGGGCTCGTCGCTGGTGGTCAAGGTCGGCACCAAGGTCAAGAACATCCGCCTGTGCGACGGCGACCACGATATCGACTGCAAGATCGACGGCATCGGCGCGATGAAACTCAAGTCCGAGTTCGTGCGCAAGGTCTGAGGCTATTTGCAGGGCTGCCCTCGGGTGGCCCTGACAGATCCTGCAACGGGATCATCTGCACCCTTCGGCAAGATTAATCCAATAGTCACTTGCTATTTTGATAATAAGAATTATTCTCATTGGAACGCTTTCCAAGGAGAATAGCCATGACCTACCTGATCGACGCCTGGCTCGACCGCCCCCATCCTTACCTGCGCATCCTCCATCGCGAGACCGGCGAAGTCTGTGCCGTACTCGAGGAAGAAGCGCTCGACGAACTGCGTGACCAGGGCGACCTGGACCTCAACGGCCTGAACTCGAGCGAGCCTGGAGTACTGAAGGAACTGGTGAGGAATCTGTTTCTGTTCTGCTATGCGCGGGCGTTGCGCCCAGGGGGAACGGATTGGAATTGAGGCCGGCATTACCGGCATCTTCGCGGGCAAGGCCCGCTCCCACCAATACACCTACGCACTAGAGCCTGCAGGGCACATGTGGGAGCGGGCTGGTCCCGCGATGAAGACAACGCAGTCTTACAGAACGTCGAGCAGCTCGACGTCGAACACCAGCACGCTGTGCGGCGGGATGCTACCAACGCCTTGCGCGCCATAGGCCAGCTCGCTCGGCACGTACAGGCGCCATTTGCTGCCAGCGTTCATCAGTTGCAGCGCTTCGGTCCAACCAGCGATCACGCCACCTACCGGGAATTCGGCAGGCTGGCCACGCTCGTAGGAGCTGTCGAACACGGTGCCGTCGATCAGGGTGCCGTGGTAGTGGGTACGCACGTTGTCTTCGCGGCTCGGCTTGGCGCCGCTACCAGCGGTCAGCACTTCGAACTGCAGGCCCGAAGCCAGGGTGGTGATGCCATCACGCTTGGCATTCTCGACCAGGAAGGCCTTGCCCTCGGCGGCGGCAGCTTCGGCTTTGGCGGCAGCTTCGGCCTGCATCACTTCGCGGATAACCTTGAAGCTGGCAGACAGGTCGGCTTCGCTGACACGGCTGTCGGCACCGTTGAAGGCGTCGGTCAGGCCAGCGAGAATCGCTTCCAGGTTCACGCCTGGTGGTGGGTTGTCTCGCAGCTGGCCGCCCAGCTGGCGGCCGATGCCGTAGCTGACGCGGGATTCGTCGGTGGACAGGTTGAGTTCGGACATTGGCTTGCTCCGCTTAAGGGCGCACTGCATCCGCGCCCTTGGTCAAAAGGGCAAGCAGCCTAGCACACTGGGGCCGCGCGAAGCAGCTACCAGGCCGAACGCTGGGATATCGGGACCTTGAGGTCTTCCTCCGGGTGGCTGCCCATCCCGCACATCTCATCCTGCACCGACCAGTGCACCAGGTTCATCGACAGCATGGGCAGGGCTTGCAGGAGCAAGCGAGCATCTTCGACCGAGTGCACCCGCAGGCGCTCGCCACGTGGATCGTTCAGCGGATGGGCATGGCCCTTGATCCGGGCCTCGAGCAGGTAATCGCCACCTTCGATGGCGATCAGGTTGAGTTCATCGACGTGGCCGGCCCTGGCCTCGGTATTGAGCTGATGCAGGTTCATGGATGCACCTCGCTGCGGGAAGCCCACATGAGTGCTCATTTTTTGTACAGAAGCCGGGATTAGACAAGGGGCCACTCGTCGGTCGGAAGCACGTCGCCCTTCTCGCGGGCGAACTCGCGAAAAGGGCAATACCGACTCAATGCTTGGTCAGCTTGTCCAGATAGCCCATGCAGAAGGCCGAGACCACGAAGGTCATGTGGATGATCACGTACCACATCAGGTAGTCGGTGGAGATGTTCTGCGCATCCATGAACACGCGCAGCAGGTGGATCGAGGAAATGGCCACGATCGAGGCCGCAACCTTCATCTTCAGCGAAGAAGAGTCCATCTTGCCCAGCCAGTTGAGCTTCTCCTTGCTCTCGTCGATGTCCAGTTGCGAGACGAAGTTCTCGTAGCCGGAGATCATCACCATCACCAGCAGGCCGCCGACCAGCGACATGTCGATCAGCGACAGGATCACCAGGATCAGGTCCGCTTCGCTCAGCGCGAAGACGTTGGGCAGGACGTGGACCACTTCCTGGAAGAACTTCAGCGCCAGCGCCAGCAAGCCCAGCGACAGGCCGAAATAGATGGGTGCGAGCAGCCAGCGAGAGGCATACATCGCGTTTTCGAGAATACGTTCCATGGAGGATAGGGACTCATGAGAGGACTGGAAAAGCGTGCGCGAGTATAGCCAGCCATCAATGACAGCAAAAGTCTGCGGCGGGTTGCCGCAGAGTCCTCTTCAATTATCCGGACGGAACTGGTAGTCCCCGATATTGCGGCAACGTTCTCCGTTGATCCGCCGCAATTGCGCCTGCAGGTGCAGGCACCAGATCTGCGGGTCTTCAGCCACCTGGTAGCCGTGCAGGGTCAGGCTGTCGACAACGGCGTTCATCACCGATTCGGCCACCATCGGCCCATGAAACGGCCCTTGTGCCTTGATCGCCGAAGGCTGTTCACCGGACATGCCGGCGGCAAACAGCAAGGTCCACATGCCGTTGTCGCCGGCCAGCGGACGGATGCTGCACTCGATGCGGGTCACCAGGCCAAGGCACTGGCGGGTGAGGCTGAGGTTGCGCATGGCGGCGTCCCCTCTGAGAAGCCCTGTTCAGCCTGCAAGACAGGCTGTTTCCATCCTGAACCCTGAAAACTCCTTAAGTTCCAGCATAGATGACAGGTGGGCATTGCTGGAAAACCGGCGCTGAACGGTAGCACTTGGCCGCCAGCGCCGGATTATTGACTCAAGCCGGCTTGGCCTGGGCCACCATCTCCTCCAGCCGTTCCTTCTCGGCCTCCTTGATCTCTTCCTCGCTGATCATCTCGGCGATGACCCGCAGACGCTCGACCACCCGCGCGTTGACGCTGCCTTCAGGGAATTCGCCCTTCTCGTCGGGCGTACCGGCATCCTCGCCCACCAGCAGGCTCAGCGCTTCATCGGCCTGGCTCACCGCATAGACATGGAAGCGCCCGGCTTCGACCGCCTGCAACACGCGCTCGTCGAGCATCAGCGTGGCAACGTTGGCGCGCGGGATGATCACCCCTTGCTCGCCAGTCAGGCCACGCGCTTCGCACAGGCGGAAGAAGCCTTCGATCTTCTCGTTGACCCCGCCCACCGCCTGCACTTCGCCGAACTGGTTGATCGAACCGGTGATGGCGAAGCACTGCTTGAGCGGCGTACGCGACAGCGCCGAGATCAACGTACAGGCCTCGCCAAGCGAGGCGCTGTCGCCGTCCACGTAGCCGTAGGACTGCTCCAGGGCGATGCTCGCCGAGATCGCCAGGGGAAACTCCTGGGCGTAGCGGCTGCCCAGGTATCCGGTGAGGATCATCACGCCTTTGGAGTGGATCGGCTGGCCGAGGTTGACCTCACGCTCGATGTCGACGATGCCGCTGCCACCCGGGTAGACCGTGGCGGAGATCCGCGCAGGCATGCCGAATGCCGAATCGCCGACCTCCAGTACCGTCAGGCCGTTGCACTTGCCGATGGCAGCGCCTTCGCTGTCGATCAGGATGATGCCGGCGAGCATGTCATCGAGCACCCGCTGCGACACCCGCCCGGTGCGGGTCGCCTTGGCCTTGAGCGCACGCTCGATGTGGCCTGCGTCGGTCATCTCGTCGTTGGCCAACTGGCGGATGAAGTCCGCCTCGCTGACCAGCTGGAACAGGTCGCCGATACGCGCCGAGAGCCGCGACTGGTTCTCTGCCAGGCGCGCGCTGAAGGTCGCCAGGCGCGCCACGGCATCGCTGGTCAGCGGCGCCATGCCCTCTTCATTGGTACGCGTGCGCAGCAGCTGGGCGAACTGCTCGAGGTTCTCGTCGACCATCGGCATGTCTTCGTCGAAGTCGACCAGTACGCGGAACATCTCCTGGAAGTCCGAATCGTGGTCCTGCAGCGCGTAGTAGAGCTGACGCGAGCCGATGATCACCAGCTTGACGTTGAGCGGGATCATCTGCGGCGTCAGGGTGACGGTGGCGATGCGGCCCAGTTCGCCCAGCGGCGACTCCATTTTCAGCTTGCGCGACTGCAGCGCGCGCTTGAGTGCATCCCAGACGAAGGGCTCGCCCAGCATTTTTTCCGCTTCCAGGATCAGGAAGCCGCCGTTGGCGCGGTGCAATGCACCGGGACGCAGCTGGCGGTAGGAAGTGGAAAGCGCGCCCTGGTCAGTGCTGTACTCGATGCGACCGAACAGGTTGTCGTAGGTCGGGTGCGGCTCGAACACCACCGGCGCGCCGCCATTGACCGGATGCCCCACCACCAGGCTTGGCGCGTACTGCTCTTCGAGCATCTTGCGCGCCACCGCGTCGGTCTTGGCATCGTCGACCAGTTGCTCGACCACGGTGCGCAGCAGGTTCAACTGCACCGACTGCAGGTAGGCGCACACCGCAGCGTTCTCGGCGTACTTCTCCGACAGAGGGGCCAGTAGCGGTTGCAGGGCCAGGGTGATGGTTTCTTCGTTCAGTTCGCGCAGCTGATTGTTCGACTCGCGCTTCCACTGCGGCAGGCTGGACAGCTCCTCGTTGAGACGCTCCTCCAGCTCGGCGATGTCTTCGTGGAACTGCTCGCGGACCTCTTCAGGCAACTGGGCGAACTCGGCCTCATCCAGCGCCTTGCCGTCGGCCATGGGGGTGAAGGCGACATTGCTGGCGTCGCGGTACAGCGCCACGTCCTTTTCCAGCGACGCGCGTTCGATCACATCCAGCGCACGGTCGTAGCGCTGGTTGAAGGCGCGATCGATGGCGCCCTTCTTCTGCTGGTAGGACGGGTGCTCGAACACCGCCGGGAAGGTCGCCAGCAGGTTGCCGATCAAACCGTTCATGTCGGCGATGAACTCGCCAGCAGTGCCTGCCGGCAACTCCAGCGCACGCGGCTCGCGGGTGTCTTCGAAATTGTTGACGTAGACCCGGTCGGCCGGGGTCTGCTGGCGCTTGCCCTCGGCCTTGAGGTAGCGCTTGACGAAGGAGAAGCGGCCGGTGCCCGGCTCGCCCATCACATAGACGTTGTAGCCAGGGCGTGGCATGGCCACGCCGAACTGCAGGGCCTCGACGGCACGCTCCTGGCCCAGTACTCCGCGAAACGGCTCCAGATCATCGGTGTTGGTGAAGGCAAACTGCTCGGGGGAAAAACGCCGGGTCAGGGCTTCGGGCGCGAGACGCAGGCGCGCAGCAACAGGATCGGGCATTGGGTTTCCTTACTTCGGCGGGGCGGATACGCAGCATTCTGGCGCCGGGGGCGCGCGCCTTGCAAGGCTCCGCGGGACTTTATGTCGCAGGCGTTAAAAAGGTTTGTCCAAGATTTTTTCGCAATCAACTACGCAACTATTGGATCGTGCCTAAACTCCAAACTGCGCGGGTGGGTAAAACGCTTCCCCGTCCTGGCAGTGAACTGCCAGACAACCCTGATCATTGATACGTATCGAAAAAGAGAATAACGCTATGAAACGGATTCTTCTGGGTACCTTGTTCGCCGCGGTTTCGATCAATGCCATGGCCGAAGCGCCAGGCGGCCCGAACTGCGGTTGGGGCAACCTGCTGTTCGAAGGCCAGCGCGGCACTCCGGCGCACTTCCTGGCCTCCACCACCAACGGCACCTCCGGTAACGCCACCTTCGGCATGACCTCCGGCACCAACGGCTGCTCCACCAAGGCAGCGCTCACCTACGGCGGCAAATCGTGGCTGGCCATGAATGGCACCATGAACGAACTGTCCGAAGACATGGCCCAGGGCCAGGGCGAAGCCCTGACCACCTACGCCGTGGTACTGGGCGTCAAACCCGAAGACCGCGCGCACTTCGCCTCGGTCACCCACGACCACTTCCAGCAGATCTTCAGCAGCGCCAACGTCACTGCCGAAGATGTCCACAACAACACCATCGCGGTCCTGAAAAAAGATCCGCAACTGGCGAAATACGCTAACGAAGCGTAAGTTCGACCCTGCCCGCCCCGCTTGCGGGGCGGGTTTCGCCCGCCTCCCTTCGGCATCATTCAGAAGTAGTTGCCCGATATGCTCAAACGCTTCGCCTACCTGACGTTATGCGCCTGCGCCCCTGCCTACGCGGCACCTTCATTGGATGAGGCGCGCGTGCAGCAGTTGGCCGCCGACCGCTACTGGATCGCACTGGGTCACTACGAAACCGCCAAGCTGGGCGGTTGGCGCAGTTATGTGGACGATGACAAATTCTTTCTCGCCGAGGACGGCGCCCATCATCCGGATCGCGAACTGCGGGCCACGGTCGATGCGCTGTATGCCCCGGCGAGCCTGGGCGACAAACACGCCCAATGCGTCTTTCCGGCGCGCACCCGCTGGCTACGTGAACAACTGCAGCTCAGCGACCTGCCGACCCCGGACTGCCAGGAATACAGCCGCTGGTACGCCGACGTCGCACCGCACAGCGCGGTGCTGATCTTCCCGGCGGCCTACCTCAACAGCCCGTCCTCGATGTTCGGCCATACCCTGCTGCGCATCGACAAAGCCGACACCCGCAGCAACGACACCACGCTGCTCAGCTACGCGATCAACTTCGGCGCCTATATCGAAGGCAGCGACAACAGCATCCTCTACGCCTGGAAAGGCCTGATGGGCGGCTACCCCGGGCTGTTCGCGATGATGCCGTACCAGGAGAAACTCTCCGAATACCGCAGCCTGGAGAACCGCGACCTGTGGGAGTACCAGCTGGACCTGACGCCTGAAGAGACCGGGCGCATGGTCGAGCACGTCTGGGAACTCAAGCAGGTGCAGTTCGACTACTTCTTCTTCGACGAGAACTGCTCCTACCGCCTGCTGGAGCTGCTGCAGGTCGCCCGCCCCGGGCTGGACCTGACCTCGCAGTTCCCGCTCACCGCCATCCCCACCGACACGGTCAAGGCCGTCAAGCAGTCGGGGCTGGTGTCCGATGTGCGCTACCGGCCATCGCGCGAACGCGAGCTGCTGGCCCGCGCCGAGCCACTGGACCATCACGAAAAACAGCAGGTATTGGCCGTCAGCGCCGACACCGCGCAATTGCAGAGCCCCGCGTTCACCGCCCTGCCCCGCGAACGCCAGGCCCTGGTACAAGATGCGGCCTATCGCCTGGAACGCTACCGCGCCACCGGCCAGGAGCGTGACCCCGAACAGGCCAAGCGCAGCTTCGAGCTGCTGCGGGCAATCAACCGCAACCCGCCGCCACCGCTGCAGATCGAACGCCCCGGCCTGCCTGAGGACGGTCACCAGTCGCGGACCTGGCAGTTGGGTGTCGGCACCCGCGAAGACCGCGCCTTCGCCGAGTATGGCTTGCGCATGGCCTACCACGACCTCAACGACAACGCCTACGGCTTCCCGCTCGGTGCACAGATCGAGATCCTCCAGCTCAAGCTGCGCCAGTACGAGGGCAACGACTGGCAGGTGCAACGCCTCGACCTGGCCACCATCCGCTCACTGACCCCGCGCAACGAGCTGCTCAAACCCTGGTCGTGGCAGGTGGCCGGCGGCCTCGAGCGGGTGCCGGGCAAGCATGACGACGAGGTGTTGGTCAGCCACGTCAACGGTGGCGGCGGTGGCACCTGGCAGCTCGCCGACGGCCTGCTGGGCTTCGCCCTCGGTACGGTGCGGGTCGAACACCACAACGACTTCGCCGAGTTCATCTCGCCGGCAGCCGGTTTCAATGGCGGCCTGCTGTGGCGCAACGGGCTGGGCAACATGACCCTGGAGGCGAAAGGCGATTACTTCACCAATGGCGAAGTGCGGCGCAGCCTGAGCCTGAACCAGCAGTGGGAGATTTCGCAGAACCTGGGCCTGCGGTTGAGCGCCAAGCGCGAGTTCAGCCACCTGGCCACCGCGCAGAACGAGGTGATGCTCGAATTGAAGTGGTATCAGTACTGATACCACTCACAGGGATTCGCATCATGACGTGCAATCCTTCGACGGCGTTTTGACATCGCCACGACAATCCGCGACCTAGACTTCCCCTATCACCCGGAGGTCCAGAGTCTATGTTGCGGTACGTGTTTGCCCTGTGGATAACCCTGCTGCTGGTCGGCTGCCAGTCCACCCACGAGCAGATGCTCGACCAGGGCTATCCACCGGCCTATGCCGATGGATTCCAGGACGGCTGCAGCAGCGGCCGCCAGGCAGCGGGGTTGATGGTCGGTGATTTTCGCAAGGACGTGCCGCGCTACCTGCACGACCGCCGCTACGAAAGCGGTTGGGACGACGGCTTTCGCCAGTGCCATGCCATGCAGAACAGCGAAGACACGCGCCAGTACCGAGAGCGCTACTGGGACGAGCGTGACCGCGACTGGCAACAGGAAAAAGACCGCGGTGCCGCGCGCGCCTATCGCCACAATTAGGTCGCAGCCAGACATTCAGGGAAACCCGACAGCCCTCACCATGGTCTCCAGAAACAAGGAGGCCGTTCATGAGCCGAGCATTCGTCAACGAAGACCAGGCCGCCGCCCAGGCCAGCCAGCCGGTGGAGCGACGGGTCAGCGACCAGCCCAACTACGTCACCGCCAGCGGGCTTGCACAGTTGCAGCAACGCGTGGCGGCGCTCATTGCCCTGCACAGCGATCTGCAAGCCCAGGGTGAGCATGCCGACAAACAGCGCCTGGCCGATACCGAGCGCGACCTGCGCTATTTCCGGGCACGCGTACAAAGCGCCCAGGTGGTGCCACCTGCAACCTCGCAGGACAAGGTGCAGATCGGTAGCCGGGTGAGATTCGTCGATGAGCAGGATCAGGAGCACAGGGTGCAGTTGGTCGGGGAAGACCAGGCCGATGCAGCGCGGGGGCTGATCAACTGGGGCTCACCGCTGGGGCGGGCGCTGCTTGGCGCGGGGCCTGGGGATGAAGTGGTATGGCGGCGGCCTGCGGGGGATCTGTCCATCGAGGTGGTCGAGATCCTGGGAGAAGGTTAGGGGCTGCTGCGCAGCCCAAGCGCGATTCCTGTAGGAACAACTGTCTTGCTCAAAATCTAAAGGCCAGCCCAATCTCTGTGGGAGCGGGCTTGTCCCGCGATTGGGCCGCAAAGCGGCCCCGACGATCTCGAATCAGACCACGCCCTGCGCCAGCATGGCATCCGCCACTTTCACGAAGCCGGCGATGTTCGCGCCCTTGACGTAGTTGACCGACCCATCGGCCTCCTCGCCATAGTGCACGCAGGCATGGTGGATCGACTGCATGATCGCATGCAGCTTGCTGTCCACCTCACCCGCCGTCCACAGCAGGCGCATGGCGTTCTGCGACATCTCAAGGCCCGACACCGCGACGCCACCGGCGTTGGACGCCTTGCCCGGTGCAAACAGGGTACCCGCCTCGATGAACAGGTCCACCGCCTCGAGCGTGGTCGGCATGTTGGCGCCTTCGGCGACGCAGATGCAGCCGTTGCGCAGCAAGGTGCGGGCGTCCTCGACGTCCAGTTCGTTCTGCGTGGCGCACGGCAGGGCGATGTCGCACGGCAGGCTCCACGGCGTCTGGCCCTTGCGGAACTCCAGGCCAAAACGCTCGGCCAGCTCGCTGATGCGGCCGCGCTTGACGTTCTTGAGCTCCAACAGCGCATCCCACTGCTCGTCGTTCAGCCCGGCCTCGCAGAACAGCGTGCCCTCGGAGTCGGACAGCGAGATCACCTTGCCGCCCAGGTCCATCACCTTGCGCGCAGCGTACTGGGCGACGTTGCCAGAACCGGAGATCGCCACGCGGCGGCCGTCGATGCGCAGGCCCTTGCGCTTGAGCATCTCCTCGGCGAAATACACGCAGCCGTAGCCGGTGGCTTCCGGCCGAATCAGGCTGCCGCCATAGGTCATGCCCTTGCCGGTCAGCACGGAGGTGAACTGGTTGGCCAGGCGCTTGTACTGGCCGAACATGAAGCCGATCTCACGGGCGCCCACACCGATATCGCCGGCCGGCACGTCGAGGTCGGCACCGATGTGGCGATACAGCTCGCTCATGAACGCCTGGCAGAAGCGCATGACTTCGGCGTCGCTCTTGCCCTTGGGGTCGAAGTCCGAGCCGCCCTTGCCGCCACCCATGGGCAGCGAGGTCAGCGAGTTCTTAAACACCTGCTCGAAGGCCAGGAACTTGAGCACACCCAGGTTCACCGACGGATGGAAACGCAGGCCGCCCTTGTACGGGCCGATGGCGCTGCTCATCTGGATGCGATAGCCGCGGTTGACCTGGACCTTGCCCTGGTCATCGACCCACGACACACGGAACAGTACCGCACGCTCCGGCTCGACCATGCGTTCGAGAATGCCGGCCTGCAGGTAGTGGGGATTGGCTTCGAGGAATGGCCAGAGACTGCGCAGCACCTCTTCGACGGCCTGGTGGAATTCGGGTTGGGCAGGGTCACGCTGCTTCAGGCGTGCAAGGAAATGGTCGACGGATTCGATCATGGTAGACATCTCACCAAGAGGATTGGACTTATTGATTTTTCCCGGACTCTATCAAGAAGCAATCGCACTGGAACAGGGCAAAATGTCGTTTTTCTGAATTTTTTTGGTGCGTTTTATATAAATGTATACAAATTGTCACCGAGGTGTGGCATTCGCGGGCAAGCCCGCTCCCACAGGGAAGCTTGCAGTTCCAAGCCCTTGCAGGAGCGGGTTTGCCCGCGAATGGAGCCACCACCGCTCCCAGCCAGGCACAAAAATGGGGCCCCTGAGGGCCCCATCCTTGTGCAACTGAAACCGGCTTACTGCGCCAGCTTCTTGTGCCGTACCCGGTGCGGCTGGGCAGCGGCGTCGCCCAGGCGCTTCTTGCGATCGGCTTCGTACTCGGTGTAGTTGCCCTCGAAGAACACCACGTTCGAGTCATCCTCGTAGGCCAGGATGTGGGTCGCCACACGGTCCAGGAACCAACGGTCGTGGGAAATCACGATGGCGGCGCCCGGGAAGTCCAGCAGGGCTTCCTCCAGCGAACGCAGGGTCTCGACGTCGAGGTCGTTGGACGGTTCGTCGAGCAGCAGGACGTTGCCGCCCTCTTTCAAGGTCAGCGCCAGGTGCAGACGGCCACGCTCACCACCGGAGAGATCCTTGACGAACTTCTGCTGGTCGCCGCCCTTGAAGTTGAAGCGGCCCACGTAGGTACGCGACGGGATCTCGTAGTTGCCGATACGAATCTGGTCGGAACCGTCGGAGATCTGCTGGAACACGGTCTTGCTGCCGTCCAGGTCCTCGCGGCTCTGGTCGACGCAGGCCAGTTGCACGGTTTCACCGATCTCGATGCTGCCCGAGTCCGGCTGCTCCTTGCCCATCAGCATGCGGAACAGGGTCGACTTACCGGCACCGTTACCACCGATAACGCCGACGATGGCGCCTTTTGGCATGGAGAACGACAGGTTGTCGATCAGCACGCGATCGCCATAGCCCTTGGAGACATTCTTGAACTCGATGACCTTGTCGCCCAGACGCGGACCTGCCGGGATGTAGATCTCGTTGGTCTCGCTGCGCTTCTGGAATTCCTGCGATTGCATCTCTTCGAAACGCTGCAGACGGGCCTTGGACTTGGACTGGCGAGCCTTGGCGCCTTTGCGCACCCACTCCAGTTCCTCTTTCATGGCCTTCTCGTGGGCGCTTTGCTGCTTGGATTCCTGCGCCAGACGCTCCGACTTGGCTTCCAGCCAACCCGAGTAGTTGCCTTCGTACGGGATGCCCGCGCCGCGGTCCAATTCCAGGATCCAGCCGGCGACGTTGTCGAGGAAGTAACGGTCGTGGGTAATGGCCACCACGGTGCCAGGGAAGTCGTGCAGGAAGCGCTCCAGCCAGGCCACCGAGTCGGCGTCCAGGTGGTTGGTCGGTTCGTCCAGCAGCAGCATGTCGGGGGCCGACAGCAGCAGGCGGCACAGGGCCACACGACGCTTCTCGCCACCGGACAAGTGTTCGATCTTCGCATCCCAGGCCGGCAGGCGCAGGGCATCGGCGGCGACGTCCAGCTGACGCTCCAGGTTGTGACCGTCGGCGGCCTGCAGGATGGCTTCGAGCTTGGCCTGCTCGGCGGCCAGCTTGTCGAAGTCGGCATCCGGGTCGGCGTAAGCCGCGTAGACTTCGTCCAGGCGCGCCTGGGCATCCTTGATCACGCTGACCGCTTCCTCGACCACTTCGCGCACGGTCTTGCTCGCGTCCAGCTGGGGCTCCTGCGGCAGGTAGCCGACATTGATGTCGGGCATCGGACGGGCTTCGCCATCGAATTCCTTGTCGACACCCGCCATGATCCGCAGCAGCGTGGACTTACCGGCGCCGTTCAGGCCCAGTACGCCGATCTTGGCGCCGGGGAAGAACGACAGGGAGATGTTCTTGAGAATTTCCCGCTTCGGCGGCACGACCTTGCTCAGCCGATGCATGGTGTAGACGTATTGAGCCATTCTGTGGACCTCTTGCACAAACGTGAATAAAACTGACAACTACCTGGCCAGCTTTGCAAAATGGGCCATTGTCGAGCTTTAAGGGCGTTCAGCGCAAATTCGCTTGCTGGGTACGATGTGCCTGTCTGAAAAGAGGTCTCATGTCGCTGGCGGCCAAACGCCCGCGGCAGCGCTTGCGGGGCGGGCCACCTAGGGTTGCGGTCGGAGAGAGTGCCACTGCGCAAGCCTGCCGCTCAATTCTCAAGGAAGAAGTGGCCATGGTTGAATAGCTGAAGGACCATTCGCCAGAGGTGAACCGCGCGTTCCCGGCCCGATCGCCCCTCCAGACACCGAAGCCAAGCGTTGACCAGCGCCCCGCGCCGAATCAGCTCCGGCGCGGGGTGTTCTCATTGCTGTCCATTGTTGACCTTGCCGAGCTCCGCCCCGGTCAAAGGTTGCGCCTCTGGATTCGACTGAGTACGGAGTTTCATTGCCTCGACAACCTGCGCACTGGTTTCGTCGAGCTGGACACTGGCCGATCCATCGCCGCCGTCCACTGCAGGCTGGGGCTCGTCGACGTAGACCCAGTCTTGTCCCTCGTTCCACGCCCCGCGCATTTCACCGCCTTTGGACAGATTGAAGTAGGTGCGATTGAGTTCAGGGTCTCCTGGCAGCTTGCCTTGTGGAAAGTTTGGCTGGATGGCGTGCAACGCCTTTTCGAACGACTTCTGGTGGGCGATCTCGCGACTCATCAGAAAACCCAGCGCATCTTTGATGCCAGGATCATCGGTGACGTTGATCAGCCGTTCGTAGACAATCTTGGCGCGAGCCTCGGCGGCAATGTTCGAACGCAGGTCGGCAGTCGGTTCGCCAATGGTATCGATGTAGGCTGCGCTCCAGGGTACGCCGGCGGAATTCACCAGCGGCGCCCCAGCCCCATACAACAGGCTTGTGATATGGGAGTCGTTGCCGGCGCCGGTCAGCGAGCGGTAAAGCTCGCCCTCGCTCTCTATGCCTTCGGCCAGGTTGCCCTTGGCCCCCTTGTTGAGCATCACCACGATCGAACCGATGATCTCCAGGTGGCTGAGTTCTTCGGTCGCAATGTCATAGAGCATATCCTTGCGTCCTGGATCGTCCTCACTGACAGCCTGGGTGAAATAGCGCATGGCTGCAGCCAGCTCACCCTGTGGACCTCCGAACTGTTCCAAGAGCAAATTGGCAAGGCCGGGATTGGGTTGCGCCACGCGCACGGTGTACTGCAATCGTTTGTTGTGCATGAACATAAGCGGGTCCTCATCAACGCATAAGGGCAGCTCGGCTGCCCTTGCGCTTTTCACGGATGACTAGCGGTTGTCGTCACTCTTGCGACCGCCGCCGTGGCTATGCTGTCCACCGACACGCCCCGCTTCGGAGGCTTTCTCACGATCATTGGCGAAGTTGCCGCCCGACACCTGGCCTCCCTTATGGCCAGCTTCGGAGGCACGCTCAGGATCGTTCTTGAAGTTGCCACCGGATGCTTGACCACCTTTGTGACCTGCTTCCGAAGCGCGTTCCGGATCGTTTTTGAAGTTACCCCCAGACACCTGGCCGCCTTTGTGTCCCGCTTCGGAGGCTTTTTCGCGATCGTTGGCGAAATTGCCCGGATTGGTGTTGGCATTACCACCCTGATTGCCACGATTGTCTTGATTGTTAGCCATGATTGACACCTCATGTCGTTAGTTACACAGAACGGTCTGTGTAAATGAGTGACCGGGGGCAAGCGGCTCATCGTGCAAAAGATTTTGAATGCGGGGACGAAAGGCTCTAATGAACTTGAGTCTTTAATCTTGTAGACACAAACCTGGCGAGCGGGCATATCAGCCACGCTTATCAACGGCCCGAAAGTCTTGTCCAATGACAATCAGGAATGGGTTTGGATTTATGGATTGACGACAACTTAGGTGTACAAACAAGGACTATTTGTACACGTCTGCCGACTGTCCGATGGTGCCGTTTGAATTGGACGGAATACGCACAGGAAGTGATCTACCGCTGACAACAATGCAGAGGGTAGGCAGATGAAAAAAAGAGGTAAAACCTATCGACAGTGGTACGACCCGATCCTGCACCACCAAATCCATGAGGAGACGCTGGACACCGGCGCCTGCCTTGAAGTGCAGGCACGCTTGTCACGTACGGGGGCGACACAGTTGTTCATCGGTGTCTATCGCGCCGATGGCTCGGCGTTATACGAACAAGCCTATGTCCAACGCCCGGGCGAAAACATGAGCCGGGCGTTGGTATGGGGCGTCGGGTATGCCAGGCGCATCGCGATCGAGGGCCAGGCGTTCAATGACGAACGGGTAACAGATCGATAGGCCTGGCCCCGAACACCGGCTTGGCGGGTGCCAGACAGCGCAGGGGCTTTTTCGCAGGCAAGCCTCGCCACCACAAGCAGCGTGGGTCAGACGTGGCGTTGCTTGCCCATGCCGCGCGGCAGGCGAGACTGCCCGCTCTGTTCGGCCAGGCGCGCGGCCCAGGCAGCCTTGGTGCTGAAACCGCCGGCACGGGCAGGGGTCTGGACGGACCTGCTCGCCGACTTGTTCACAACCTTGGCAGCGGGCTCCAAATCGGCCGTGACGACCGCCGCCGCGACAGGCTCGACCGCAACCTTGGCCGACTTGCGCAGCTCGGCCAGCGAGGGTGTCTTGCGCTGCGCAGCCGCGGCGTCGGGCTTGGTGAACGAGCGCTGGCAGGACTTGCAGGATACGTCGTCGGCCACGGCAGTGCTGACCAGGGTCTGACTGCTGCGCCCACAGGCGGAATCGAGGCCATTGGTGGAATAGTGAGTAACCAAACCGTACTTCTCCGATGCATTGACTATGAAACGGCCGGCATTCTCGCACAGGTGGAAGCGGGTTGCCGAATGCACGGTCAGCGTTGGATCGGCGACATATGGACTGGCACTTTGCCATAATCCAAGGCATGCTAGGGTCAGTCTGAAAATGTGTCTGCGCGAAGGCCAGACAAGGCGAAACGGAGCGAGCAAGCCCAGTGTACTGAAGTACATGCGCATTGCTCGCTCCGTTTCAACGCAGTATGGGCGAGTGCAGATACATATGAGGTTGAACCTAGCCGCTTTCGTATGTCCGGCCTTATAGTGCGCCACGGCGGCATGCCGCGTGCATGATCTCCCCTGCCTTCGCCAGCCCAATCGCAGGACCAACGCTTGACCAACTTCACCCAACCGCCCATCCAGCGCCCTGCGCCGTCTGCTTCGTTGCGAGGCTCGCTCAAGGGTGCGCTTGCTCTGCTGGCCCTGGTCCTGCTGGGTCTGTTGTTCTGGCAACTGTTCTCGCAGTTCCGCCACACACAGGCCGACTTGCGCCAGCAAAGCGTGGCGACGAGTGCGGAACTGGCCGACCACCTCACCCTGAACATGGCGCTCAAGGCGCAGCAAGCCATGAATCTGGTGCAGCCCTACGTCAAGCCACCGTCACCGGCGGCGTTGCCAGCGCTGCTGCAGACCCTCAGGGGACGCTTGCCGGCCTTGCGCGGCCTGGCCTGGCTAGACAGCAATGGGCAGATCCGCGGCGACAGCCTGCGCGACAGCCCAGACCGTCAAACGATCGACGGCCTGGTGCGCCTGAACCAGGGTAATGCCTACTTCTATGGCAATTCGAGCGACAACCAGCTGGTCTACCTGCTACTGCGCCAGCCCGCCGAACAGGACCGCGGCTACTGGCTGCTGCGCCTGTCCACCGACTACTACCAGGAGCTGGCCAGCAAGCTCAACACGCCAATCCACCCGCTCTGGCTGCTGGAAAACAGCCGTGACGGCACGGTGATCGAGCGCAGCGGTGTCGCCCACGCCAACCCATCGGCACTGCACAGCGTGCTGCTGGCCTTCATCGACAACAGCACCTGGCAGGTCCGCGGCCTGTACGACCCAACCTCGGCCCGCGAGAAACTGTTGCCCGCGCTGCTGGGCAAGAGTTTGCTGGTGCTGTTCTGCGCCCTGCTGCCGGGCCTGGCGTTGATCAACATGCGCCGTCGCCAGCGTGCCTTGCAGGAAGACCGCCGGCGCTATCAGGATATCTTCGAGAGCACCGGCGTGGCCCTGTGCGTGCTCGACCTGTCGAGCCTGCCCGGCCAGCTCGATCGCTACCACCTGCGCAACCTCGCCGCACTCAAGCAAAGCCTGGCACTGGAGCCGGGCCTGCGGCGCAACCTGCTGCAGGAACTGAAGATCACCGAGATCAACGAAGTTGCACGCCAGTTGCTCAACGTGACCTGCAACGAGGGCGCCTGGCAACGGCTGATCGAGGGTAGCGGCGATGGCCGCGAGAGCATCGGCATGCAGTTGCTCGACGCGCTGATCGAGCAGCGCGCACAGTTCGAGCTCGAAGTACGCCTGCCCGCGCCACTGGGTGGCGAGCTGCACCTGTGGCTGATGGCCCGCCTGCCCCAGCAGCGGCGCGACTACCAGGCCGTGATCCTCAGCATCAGCGACATCACCAGCCGCAAGCAGGTCGAACTGTCGCTGCTCGAACGTGAAAGCTTCTGGTCGGACGTCGTGCGTACCGTACCCGACCAGCTCTACGTTCAGGACGTGCACAACCGACGCATGATCTTCAGCAACCGCCACCTGGGACAAACCCTGGGCTACGACCGCTCGGAACTTGCGCAGATGGGCGATCACTTCTGGGAGCTGCTGCTGCACCCCGAGGATGCCGAGCACTACCGCAGCCTGCGCCAGCAACAGCGCGACAGCGGTCACAGCCAATCACTGCACTGCCAACTGCGCTTCCGCCACCGCGACGGCGGCTGGCGCTGCTACGACATCCGCGAGCAGGTCCTGGCCCGCGATGGCGAAGGCCAGGTCACTCGGATCATCGGTGTGGGCAAGGATGTCACGGTGCAGATCGAGGCCAGCCAGTCGCTGCGTGACAGCGAGCAGCGCTACCGGATGCTCGCCGAAAGCATCAGTGACGTGATCTTCTCCACCGACAACCAACTGCAGCTCAACTACATCAGCCCCTCGGTGCAGACGGTGCTGGGCTACTCGGTGGACTACATCTTCGACAACGGCTGGCCATCGATCATCGCCAACCCCTCCCAGCTCAGCGGCATGCAGACGCTCATGGAGCGGGTCAGCAAGGCGCTGGACGACCGCGAGCAACTGCGCCAGTTGCGCAGCCAGCTGCCGACCCAGGTGTTCCTGTTCGACTGCCTGCGTGCCGACGGTCGCAAGATACCCATCGAGCTGCGCCTGGTGCTGGTGTGGGACGACCACGAGCGCTTCGAGGGCGTCCTTGGGGTAGCGCGCGATATCAGCCAGCAACGACGCGCCGAGAAAGACCTGCGCATGGCCGCGACGGTATTCGAGCACTCGACCTCGGCGATCCTGATCACCGACCCGGCGGGCTACATCGTCCAGGTCAACGAGGCCTTCAGCCGGGTCAGCGGCTATGCGCCCGATGAAGTGCTCGACCAGCGCCCGAACATGCTCACCGTCGAAGGCCAGCAGGACGCGCACCTGGGCTATGTGCTCAAGCAACTGAACCAACGCGGCACCTGGGAAGGTGAAGTGTGGCTCAAGCGCCGCAGCGGCGAGCACTACCCGGCCTGGGTCGGCATCACCGCGGTGCTCGACGATGAGCGCGACCTTGCCAGCTATGTGTGTTTCTTCACCGACATCAGCGAGCGCAAGGCCAGCGAGCAGCGCATCCACCGCCTCGCGTACTACGACGCCCTCACCCACCTGCCCAACCGCACCCTGTTCCAGGACCGTCTGCACACGGCATTGCAGCAGGCCGAGCGGCACAAGTCGTGGGTGGTGCTGATGTTCCTCGACCTTGACCGTTTCAAGCCGATCAACGACTCCCTCGGCCACGCCGCCGGCGATCGCATGCTCAAGGACATGGCCGAGCGCCTGCTGGCCTGTGTCGATGAAGACGACACCGTGGCGCGCATGGGCGGCGACGAGTTCACCCTGCTGTTGCAGTCGCGTACCAGCCGTGAAATGGCGCTGAACCGCGCCATTCACGTCGCCGAGAACATCCTCGCCAGCCTGGTGCGGCCATTCGTGCTGGAGAGTCGCGAGTTCTTCGTCACCGCCAGTATCGGCATCGCCCTCAGCCCGCAGGACGGTAACGAGCTGAGCCAGCTGATGAAGAACGCCGACACGGCGATGTACCACGCCAAGGAGCGCGGCAAGAACAACTTCCAGTTCTACCAGGCCGACATGAACGCCAGCGCCCTGGAACGCCTGGAGCTGGAAAGCGACCTGCGTCACGCCCTGGAGCAGAACGAGTTCATTCTTTACTACCAGCCGCAGTTCAGCGGCGACGGCAAGCGCCTGACCGGCGCCGAGGCGCTGCTGCGCTGGCGCCATCCACGCCGCGGCCTGGTGCCGCCGGGCGACTTCATTCCGGTGATCGAGGAACTGGGCCTGGTAGTCGACGTCGGCGACTGGGTGTTGCGAGAGGCCAGCCGCCAGCTCAAGGCCTGGCACAAGGCCAAGGTGCGGGTGCCGAAGGTGTCGGTGAACATCTCGGCCCGGCAATTCTCCGACGGCCAGTTGGGCAAGCGGATCGCCACTATTCTCGAGGAGACCGGCCTGCCGCCGGCGTGCCTGGAGCTGGAACTGACCGAGAGTATCCTGATGCGCGAGGTCAACGAGGCCATGCAGATCCTCGACAGCCTGAAGAACCTGGGGCTGAGCATCGCGGTGGACGACTTCGGCACGGGCTATTCATCGCTCAACTACCTCAAGCAGTTCCCCATCGACGTGCTGAAGATCGACCGTACCTTCGTCGACGGCCTGCCCGAAGGCGAGCAGGATGCGCAGATCGCACGGGCGATCATCGCCATGGCCCACAGCCTCAACCTGGCGGTGATCGCCGAAGGCGTGGAAACGCATGAACAGCTGGAGTTCCTGCGCGAGCACGGCTGCGACGAAGTCCAGGGCTACCTGTTCGGCCGCCCGATGCCGGCCAACCAGTTCGAGGCGCAGTTCAGCAACGAAACCTTGTTCATGTTCCAGTGATCGTGCCGCCACGCAGTCCCTGTAGGAGCGGGCTTGCCCGCGAAAAGGACACCGCGCCGCCTGGCACGGGCTACGCCCGTGTTCGCGGGCAAGCCCGCTCCTACAGGGTGGACCGCCCCCAAGAAGCTGGACACCAATCCAGCCTCCACCAGGCATCGAAAAACGGACTTCGGGGTCAACTAGCGCCCCATCTCAGCCCAGTCCCGGTGCGGCCTGCAACATGAAGCCCATTGGTCCGCGACTTGATGCCACTTCATATGCCAGCCCCGACCCAATCGGTTAGAATGCCATCCCAATTCAGCCCCGATCCTTGAGGACCGCCATGTTCAGCCGTGATTTGACCATTGCCAAGTACGACGCCGAGCTCTTCGAAGCCATGCAGCAAGAAGCCCTGCGCCAGGAAGAGCATATCGAGCTGATCGCTTCGGAAAACTACACCAGCCCAGCGGTCATGGAGGCCCAGGGCTCGGTTCTGACCAACAAATACGCCGAAGGCTACCCAGGCAAGCGCTACTACGGCGGTTGCGAGTACGTCGACGTCGTCGAGCAGCTGGCCATCGACCGCGCCAAGGAGCTGTTCGGCGCCGACTACGCCAACGTCCAGCCGCACGCTGGCTCGCAAGCCAACGCTGCTGTCTACCTGGCGCTGCTGTCGGCCGGTGATACCATCCTGGGCATGAGCCTGGCCCACGGCGGTCACCTGACCCACGGCGCCAGCGTCAGCTCCTCGGGCAAGCTGTACAACGCCGTCCAGTACGGCATCGACGGCAACGGCCTGATCGACTACGACGAAGTCGAGCGCCTGGCTGTCGAGCACAAGCCGAAGATGATCGTCGCCGGCTTCTCCGCCTACTCGCAGGTCCTGGACTTCGCCCGCTTCCGCGAAATCGCCGACAAAGTCGGTGCCTACCTGTTCGTCGACATGGCCCACGTCGCTGGCCTGGTCGCCGCTGGCGTCTACCCGAACCCAGTACCATTCGCCGACGTGGTCACCACCACCACCCACAAGACCCTGCGTGGTCCACGTGGCGGCCTGATCCTGGCCCGCGCCAACGCCGACATCGAGAAGAAGCTGAACTCCGCAGTCTTCCCGGGCGCCCAGGGTGGCCCGCTGGAGCACGTCATCGCCGCCAAGGCGATCTGCTTCAAGGAAGCGCTGCAGCCTGAGTTCAAGGCCTACCAGCAGCAAGTGGTGAAGAACGCCCAGGCCATGGCCAGCGTGTTCATCGAGCGTGGCTTCGACGTCGTTTCCGGCGGCACCGAAAACCACCTGTTCCTGCTGTCGCTGATCAAGCAGGAAATCTCGGGCAAGGACGCTGACGCCGCACTGGGCAAAGCCTTCATCACCGTGAACAAGAACTCGGTCCCGAACGACCCACGTTCGCCGTTCGTCACCTCGGGCCTGCGCTTCGGCACCCCAGCCGTCACCACCCGTGGTTTCAAGGAAGCCGAGTGCCGCGAGCTGGCCGGCTGGATCTGCGACATCCTCGCCGACCTGAACAACGAAGCGGTGATCGACGCCGTTCGCGAGAAGGTCAAGGCCATCTGCAAGAAGCTGCCGGTGTACGGCAACTGATTGGCAATCGCCTGATGTGAAAAAGCCCGGCCTTGTGCCGGGCTTTTTGCTGATGTCTTGCGGCCCTGTCAGCCGGCCAAGGCGGCAAAACCCTCGCGTATGCTGTCTTGCGGCAGCTCATCCCCGATGAACACCATCACGCTTTCGCGCGCCTCGCCCTCCTTCCACTCGGCATCCCAGTCAAAGCCATACAGCTTGAGCACGCCCTGGAACACCAGCCGGCGGTCCTCGCCTGCGATGTTCAGTACTCCCTTGTAGCGCAGCAATTGCTTGCCGTGCTCTTCCAGCAGCTCGTTCATGAAGTCGCTGAGCCGATCGATATCCAACGGCTTTTCCGTGCGCAGCACAAGGGTGGAGATACGGTCCGGGGTCGCGGGCTTGAACACCGGGCGCAGGGTCGGCCTCGGGCTCAGTCCCAAGTCCGGGTTGAGATTGAAACCGCGCACATCGAGCAGCTCGGCCAGGTCGATACGGCCATGCTCGACCACGCGAATCTGTGCACGGCCATTGATCCGTGCCAAACGCTCGCGCAGCGCGTCGACCACGTCTGCTTCGACCAGGTCCGTCTTGCTCAGCAGCAGGCGATCGGCAAACCCGACCTGGGCCTGGGCGATGGTCTGGGTCAGGTGGAACTCGGCATGCTTGGCGTCCACCAGGGTGATGATGCCGTCGAGGATATAGCGCTCGCGCAGCTCCTCGTCGATAAAGAAGGTCTGCGCCACCGGCGCCGGGTCGGCGAGGCCGGTGCACTCGATTACCAGACGATCGAAGGCGATTTCACCGGCATCCAGGCGTTCGAGCAGCAGGTACAGGGCACGGGTGAGGTCGCCATGGATGCTGCAGCACACACAACCGTTGGCCAGGGTCATCACCTGCACCGGTTCGTCGCCCAGCAGCTGGCTGTCGATGCCCGCCTCGCTGAATTCGTTCTCGATCACGGCGATCTTCAGGCCATGCTCGGCCTTGAGCATGTGCTTGAGCAGGGTGGTCTTGCCAGCACCGAGAAAGCCAGTGAGCACGGTGACGGGAATGGGGGTATGCACGCGTTTGCCTCCATTGAAGCCGAAAATGACTGTGGGAGCCCGATTGCGCGGGCTCCCACAGGTTCAAGCAGGGTGCAGGTTCAACAGCACTTGGGGCCGGCTTTGCCGCCATAACGAGCTTCCTGGCGCTCCTTGAAGAAGTCCTCGTAGCTCATCACCGGCTTGTCCGGATGCTTGTTCTGCATGTGCTCGACATAGGTGTCGTAGTCGGGCATACCAACCATCAGTCGGGCAGCCTGCCCCAGATACTTACCCAGCCGACCCAGGTCGTTGAACATCGCTGCAATCCTCTCAAGCGTCAGGCAGGGCCTGGAACGGGGTTTCCTTGTCGCTGCGCTCCTTGCGACCCAAGGCGGCGATGCCGACCTTGATGGCGAAGAACAGTACGCTGAACACCACCACCAGGAACAGCACGGTGAGACCGGCGTTGGTGTAGGCGTTGAAGATCACATGCTGCATCTGACCGATGTCCTTGGCCGGTGCCAGGACCTGACCGGCATCCAGCGCGGCGCTGTACTTCTTGGCCAGGGCCAGGAAGCCGACCGCAGGGTTCGGGTCGAACAGCTTGATCAGGCCTGCGGTGGTGGTGCAGATCAGCAGCCACAGCGCCGGCAGCAAGGTGACCCAGATATAGCGCTCGCGCTTCATCTTGATCAATACCACGGTGCCGAGCATCAGCGCGATACCGGCCAGCATCTGGTTGGAGATACCGAACAGCGGCCACAAGGTGTTGATACCGCCCAACGGGTCGATCACGCCCTGGTACAGCAGGTAGCCCCACAGGGCCACGCAACCGGCGGTGCCGATCAGGTTGGCCGTCCACGACTCGGTGCGCTTGAGCGCTGGCACGAAGCTGCCCAGCAGGTCCTGCAGCATGAAGCGCCCGGCACGGGTACCGGCATCCACGGCGGTCAGGATGAACAACGCCTCGAACAGAATCGCGAAGTGGTACCAGAAGGCCATGGTGTTTTCACCCGGCAGTACCTGGTGGAGGATCTGCGCGATCCCCACCGCCAGCGTCGGTGCACCACCGGCACGCGCCAGGATGGTGTGCTCGCCGATGTCACGGGCAGTGGCCTCGAGCTGCTCGGGGGTGATGGTGAAGCCCCAACTGCTGACGGTCTGCGCCACCGACACGACGTCGGCACCGACCACGGCGGCCGGGCTGTTCATGGCGAAGTACACACCCGGCTCGATCACCGAAGCAGCGACCATGGCCATGATGGCGACGAACGACTCCATCAGCATGCCGCCGTAGCCGATGTAACGGGCGTTGGTTTCGTTGTCCAGCAGCTTGGGCGTGGTGCCCGAGCTGATCAGGGCATGGAAGCCGGACACCGCGCCGCAGGCGATGGTGATGAACAGGAACGGGAACAGGGTGCCCTTCCACACAGGCCCCGTACCGTCGGTGAACTGGGTCAGGGCCGGCATCTTCAGCTCAGGCGCAATGATCAGGATACCGATGGCCAGGCCAATGATGGTGCCGATCTTGAGGAAGGTCGAGAGGTAGTCACGCGGTGCCAGCACCAGCCACACCGGCAGCACGGCGGCGACGAAGCCATAGCCGACCAGCATCCAGGTGATCTGCACGCCGGTGAAAGTGAACGCCGGGCCCCACACCGGATCGGCCGCGATCACGCCACCCAGCCAGATCGATGCCAGCAGCAGCACCACGCCGATCAGCGAAATCTCGCCAATGCGACCCGGGCGGATGAAGCGCATGTAGATGCCCATGAACATGGCGATTGGGATGGTCGCCATCACCGTGAACATGCCCCATGGGCTCTCGGCCAAGGCCTTGACCACGATCAGCGCCAGCACCGCGAGGATGATGATCATGATCAGGAAGCAGCCGAACAAGGCGATGGTGCCCGGAATGCGGCCCATTTCCTCACGCACCATGTCGCCCAGCGAACGGCCGTTACGGCGGGTGGAGAGGAACAGGACCATGAAGTCCTGCACGGCCCCTGCCAGTACAACGCCGGCAATCAGCCAGAGCGTACCGGGCAGGTAGCCCATCTGCGCGGCGAGCACCGGACCGACCAGCGGGCCGGCGCCAGCGATGGCGGCGAAATGGTGACCGAAGAGGATGTGCTTGTTGGTCGGGACGTAGTCCAGGCCATCGTTGTTGAGTACCGCCGGAGTAGCCCGGCGCGGATCGAGTTGCATCACCTTGGTGGCGATGAACAGGCTGTAGTAGCGGTAGGCGACCAGGTAGATGGCCACAGCCGCAACCACGATCCACAAGGCGTTGATGGCTTCACCGCGACGCAGGGCGACCACACCCAGCGCACAGGCTCCTATGACTGCCAGCGCCAGCCACGGAATGTGACGTAGCAGGCTGTTATTGTTATTCATGGCATGCTTCCAGCTAAGTGGTTGGAATAGACAGCTCCCTGAGTCTAGGGCCTGCTTGCCAGCTTTACCATATTGAATTGCACCCTGCCCGCGCCGCCCTAGAGCGGCGCGGGCAGGGTGCGAAAAGCGACCTGATATTTCTACCAGTTGTGCCGTGGCCCAGGCCGCCCGAATATTTCGACATCGCTGATCGGACAGAGATGTCGCAATGAAGAACCGTATCCGGGCCATACAAATCGGCTTGCTCGTGCTGTTGGCGGCAGGGATTCTGTTCGCGCTGCTGGCCCGCAAGGAGCCGCTGGTGACCCCCACGCCGCGCCAGCACGCAGAACAACCCAGCACCCGTTAGGGCACGCAGGCTGAATCGCATCAGTCGCCGCCAGGCCGCGACAAGCGTGGCTGGTCTATAGTCAGATCAACTGACGAGGATCCGCCATGACACATCCCTCTGGAACTGACGAGCGCAGGCGCTTCCAGCGCATCGACTTCGACGCCCCCACCGAACTGCGCCAAGGCGACCGACAGTGGCCTGTGAAACTGCTCGACCTGTCGCTCAAAGGCCTGCTGATCGAACGGCCAGCGCCCTGGGACGCAGACCTGACCCAGGATTTCGATGCGCTCATCCACCTCGACAAAGAGGTCACGGTCCGTATGCAGGTGGAATTACGCCACGAAGAACCCACTCGGCTGGGTTTTGTCTGCCTCTATATAGACGTTGACTCGATGACCCATCTGCACCGTCTTGTGGAACTGAACCTGGCCGACAGCACCGAAATGATGCGCGAGCTGCGCGAACTTATCGAAGATTGAAATCTTTTAGCTTGCTAAGAACATGACCGACCCGCATTTCCTGCCTACCTAGACAGCTTTTCACGGGCTGCCGAGCTTTTTGTACACACCCTTCTAAACCGCCTTTCCCATGTTGGAACGCTATCTGCATTGCGGTCAGAGACACCGCCCTGCCGGATCTGCGGCTGCCCAGATCAAAATATTGTATACAATTTATCTGGCAATATTTTATCGGAGCTGTCTACAGTATCGGCACAACAATAAACAGAGAGCCTGCTCCAATGACTACGTCCACCAGCACGTCTCCTGCCAAGCGCCCCGAGGACGAAAACCTCGGGCTTGGTGCCAACCTGGCTTATGGCCTGCAGCATGTCCTGACCATGTACGGAGGGATCGTCGCCGTGCCACTGATCCTGGGTCAGGCCGCCGGCCTGGCCCCGGCGGAGATCGGCCTGCTGATTGCCGCATCGTTGTTTGCTGGCGGACTGGCCACCCTGTTGCAGACACTCGGACTACCCTTCTTCGGCTGCCAGTTGCCACTGGTGCAGGGCGTGTCGTTCGCTGGCGTGGCCACCATGGGCGCGATTCTCGGCAGCCAGGGCGGCGGCGGCCTGCCGGCGGTGCTGGGCGCAGTCATGGCAGCATCGCTGATCGGCTTTCTGATCACTCCGGTGTTCTCGCGGATCACCAAGTTCTTCCCGCCGCTGGTGACCGGCATCGTCATCACCACCATCGGCCTGACCTTGATGCCGGTGGCCGCGCGCTGGGTGATGGGTGGCAACAGCGCCTCGCCGGAGTTCGGCAGCATGGCCAACATCGGCCTGGCGGCGTTGACCTTCGCCATCGTCCTGCTGCTGAGCAAGCTGGGCAGCGCCAGCATCTCGCGCCTGTCGATCCTCCTGGCCATGGTTGCCGGCACGCTGATCGCCTGGGCACTGGGCATGGCCGATTTCAGCAAGGTCGGCGAAGGCCCGGTGTTCGCCTTCCCTACCCCGTTCCACTTCGGCATGCCGACGTTCCACATCGCGGCGATCCTGTCGATGTGCATCGTGATCATGGTGACCCTGGTGGAGACCTCGGCGGATATCCTCGCGGTCGGTGAGATCATCGACACCAAGGTCGACTCCAAGCGCCTGGGCGACGGCCTGCGCGCCGACATGGCATCGAGCATCCTGGCGCCGATCTTCGGCTCCTTCACCCAGAGCGCGTTCGCCCAGAACGTCGGCCTGGTGGCCGTGACCGGGGTGAAGAGCCGCTACGTGGTGGCCACGGGCGGGGTGATCCTGGTGGTGCTTGGCCTGCTGCCGATCATGGGCCGGATCATCGCCGCAGTACCCACCCCGGTCCTGGGCGGCGCGGGCATCGTGCTGTTCGGCACCGTGGCGGCGAGCGGCATCCGTACCCTGTCGAAGGTGAACTACAAGAACAACGTCAACCTGATCATCGTGGCGGCCTCGCTGGGCTTCGGCATGATCCCCATCGCCGCGCCGAGCTTCTACCATCAATTCCCCAACTGGTTCGAGACCATCTTCCACTCGGGCATCAGCTCGGCGGCGATCATGGCGATCCTGCTGAACCTGATCTTCAACCACTTCAAGGCCGGCAATTCGGACCAGCAGTCGGTATTTGCCGCCGGGTACGAGCGCACCATCCAGTATTCGGACATCTCGGTGCTGCGCGATGGCGACTACTTCAAGGATGGCAAGCTGTTCGATGCCGATGGCAATGAAGTGCCGGTGATGGACATCGATGAACACGGCGAACAGGTGCTCAGACGCAAGGCGGTGGCGGAGCACTGACCCAGATGCCATACCTGTAGGAGCGGCGGTTCGGCGCCCCGACTTGCCCGCGAAAATGACACCGCGGTGCCTGGCACGGGCTACGCCCGTGTTCGCGGGACAAGTCGCAGCGGCGAACCGCCTTCAACCGCGCGTCACGAAGTACCCGTTCAATATCTCCACATCCTTGGCATCCAGTACTCCCGCCAAGTAGCGCAACTGCACCCAGGCCCGCAGGTACTCATGCCGGGCCTGGGCCAGATCACGCCGCGCCCCGTACAACTGCTGCTCGGCATCGAGCACATCGAGGTTGACCCGCTCTCCCCCCTGCACGCTGCGCCGAGTCGCCTCGACCAACGCACTGGCAGCATTCACCGCCATCCCGTAGGCCCGGATCTTCGCGGTGCTGCTGGCGCACAGGTTGAACTGGCGACGCAACTGATTGAGCGTGTCGCTGACCTGCGCATCGACCTGGAACTGCAAGCCATCTCGCTCCGCCTGTGCCTGGCGCACGCGCGCCGATACACCGCCACCGGCGAACAGCGGCACATTCAACTGAATCCCGACACTGTCGGTGTCATAGCGCTGGTTGTAGGTGCTTTCCGAGCTCGAACTGGAAATGCCCTTGCTCACGTAGGCACTCAAGCTCGGCAGGTGCCCTGCACGCTGACGCTCCACACCTTGGTCAGCGACATCCAGGGCATGTCGCTGGCTGGCCAGCTCGGCATTATGCGCCACGGCCAGGTCGCGCCAGGGCTCGAAGCGCGCCGGTACCAGCGGCTGCACGGCGAGTGACGGCAACATCGGTGCAAGGTCTTCGGCACTCATCGCCTCGCCGGTGATCGCCTGCAGGCTGCGCAGCGCCGCGTCGAGGTTGTCGCCAGCCTCGATCTCCTGGGCCTGGGCCAACTCGTAGCGGGCACGGGTTTCCAGCACGTCGGTGAGGGTGCCCTCGCCATTCTTGAGCAGGCGCTCGTTGAGCTGCAGTTGCTCGGCGTAGGTGCGCCGCTGGGCCTGGGCCAGGGCAATCTGCTCGTCGGCGAACAATGCTTCGCTGTAGGCCGAAAACACCCGCACCATCATTTCCTGGCCGCGACCGCGCAGGCGCTCGTCGGCCAGCGCAGCCTGGGCCACGCCGCGGCGATAGTCGCTCCATACGGCGTAATCGAACAACGGCTGCTGCAAGGTCAGGGTCGAGCTGTAGCTGCGGTAATCACGCTGGCTGGTGACATCACCGAGCTGGCTGCGCTGGGTCACCTCCGAGTCGTTGCGGGCACGGCTGTAGCGGTAGGAAAGATTCGGCAACAGCCCCGCGCGACCGATGGCGAGGTTCTCGACACCCGCGTCGCGCTCGGCGATTGCCGCGCGCAGGGTCGGATCGTTGCGCAGGGCCAGGGCATAGGCATCGCTCAGGTCCAGGGCTTGCGCTGGCAGTACCAGGCCCGACAACACGCCCGACAATACCGTGGGCAACAACAGGCGCATCGGCTCACTCCTCGCTCAGGGCGATATGCACCCGGTCGGCCAACGGCTTGAACAGGTAGCTGAGCAGCGAGCGCTCGCCACTGCGCACGAAAGCCTCCACCGGCATACCGGGGCGAATGTCCAGCCCAGCAAGCTGCCGCGCGCCGTCCTCGCTGACCTTGATGCGCACCTGGTAATACGGCTGCTGGGTCTTTTCATCGAGCAGGCGGTCCGCCGAGACCAGGCTTACCTCACCTGCCACCCGTGGCGTGGTGCTCTGGTTGAAGGCGACGAACAGCAACTCCACCGGCAAGCCCGGCTGCAAGCGGTCGACCAGCTCCACCGGTGCCCGAGCATCGACCAGCAACGGCGCATCGCTGGGGACGATTTCCATCAACTGCTGCCCGCGCGCGATCACCCCGCCGTTGGTGAACACACTCAAGCCCACCACGGTACCGGCGACCGGCGCACGCACCTGGGTGTGGGCCAGGTCGAACTCGGCGCTGCGCAGGCGGTTGCCCAGGTCCTCGGCGCTGGCCTGGGACTCGCTCAACTGCTGGCGCACCTCGTTCTGGAATTCCTGACGGCGCTGGCTGGCACGCAGTTTCAGTTCCTGGACCTGGCGCCGGGTGCGACCGATATTGCCGAGGTCTTCGGCAATCGAGCCGTTGACCTGCGCCAGCAGGCGCTCGCTGTCGAGCAGACGGTTGCGCGGAATGTAGCCGTCACGGGCCAGCTCGCGCAGGCCGCGCAGTTGCTCGTCCAGCGCGACGCGCTGGGCCTGTTTGCTGCTCAGCGAGCCTTGCAGGCCACTGAGCGACGCCTCGGCCCCGGCGATACTTTCGCTCACACCCGCCAACTCCAGCTCCAGCGCCTGGGCGCGGCTGCTGCGCAATTGTCGCTGGGTCTCCAGTACCGTCGCCACCCACGGCGTGGCGGCCTCCTCGAGCAGGTCGGCGGCAAAGGTCACGCCGGGCGCTGAATCGCGTTCGGCCAGCAGACGTGCCTCCATGGCCCGCGCATTCACGTACTGCACCTGCAACGAACCGCGCTGTGCCTGGGCCTGGGTTGGGTCGAGGCTGAGCAGTACCTGGCCTGCCTGGACCTGATCGCCGTCGCGCACCGCAAGCTGCCCGATCACCCCTCCGGTGGGATGCTGGACCGCTTGCCGACTGCCGGCCACCACCACATTGCCGCTGACCGGCACGCCCTTGTCCAGCGGCGCCAGCGCCGCCCACAACAGGAAGCCGCCAAAGCCTGCCAACACCAGCCAACGCCCGGCCTTCGCCGGGCCTCGGGCATCGTCGCGCAGTTGATGAACCTTGTCAGACGCAGCGCCAGACGCGGGGGTAAACAACGGGTGCACACTCATGCTCAAGATCTCTGGCCGCCCTGGTTGAAGCTGTAGGTCACGCCGCTACGCACCGCGGAGGGTGGTGCGACGCTGGGGGCTGCAGGACGGGCCGCAGCCTGAAGTACCCGTGCGGTCGGGCCGAACTGCTGGATCACGCCGCCGTGCAGCACCAGCAGCTTGTCCAGCCCCAGCAGCAGGCTCGACTTGTGGCTGATCATCACCAGCGTACGCCCCCGCGCCTTGAGCTCGGCGAGCGCCGCCAGCAAGGCGCGCTCGCCGGCCTCGTCGAGGCTGGCGTTGGGTTCGTCGAGCACCACCAGCGCTGGCAAGCGATACAGCGCCCGGGCCAGGCCGATCCTTTGTCGCTGTCCACCGGACAGCCCCGCGCCACCTTCGCCCAGCAACGTGTCGTAGCCCTGCGGCAGTTGCAGAATCAGCTCGTGCACACCGGCCAATTGCGCCGCTGCGACCACCTCCGAGGCGTCCACCGGGCCAAGCCGGGCGATGTTGTCGGCAATGCTGCCGGCAAACAGTTGCACGTCCTGCGGCAGGTAGCCGATGTGCTCGCCGAGCGCCTGGCGATCCCACTGGGCCAGCGCCGCTCCGTCGAGGCAGACCTTGCCCGACTCAGGGTTCGCAGCGCCTACCAACAGGCGGGCCAGGGTCGATTTTCCAGACCCCGAGGCACCGATCAACCCCAGAGACTCACCGGCCGCCAGTTCGAAATCGATACCACTCAGGCAGACCCGCTGCCCGCCAGGCACCCGGGCATGCAACTGCTCGACCCGCAGCCGCCCCTGTGGCGCAGGCAGCGGCATCGCACTGGCCAACGGTGGATAACGGCGCAACAGCAAACCCAGCCGCTCGGCGCTCTGGCGTGCCGACCCCCACTGGCGCCACACGCCAATCAGCTGATCGATCGGCGCCAGCACCCGCGCCATCAGGATGGAACCGGCGATCATCATCCCCGGGCTGATCAGGTGCTCCAGCGCCAGCCAGGCCCCCAGCCCAAGCACCAGCGACTGCAATGCCAGGCGCACGCTCTTGGACACCGCAGTTATTGCCGCGCTGCGCTCGCTGCCCAGGTTCTGCCGGGCCAGGAAGCCATGGTGCAGCAGGTTCCAACGCTGGCGTACGGCGCCAAGCATGCCCATGGCGGCGATCGCCTCGGCATTGCCCAGGTTGCCCGACGCCTGCTGCATCGCCTGCTGCGACAGCCGCCCGGCCTCGATGAACTCGCCATGGGTCAGGCGTTCGTTGAGCCAGGCAAGCCCGGCCAGCAGCAGCGCCCCGACCACCGCCAGCAGGCCCAGCCACGGGCTGAACAGGAAGATCACCAGCAGGTACAGCGGAAACCACGGCGCATCGAAGAAGGCGAACAACGCCTGGCCAGTGGCGAACTGGCGCAACTGGGTCAGGTCGCCCAGGGCCTGCTGGGCGCTACCTTTGTGCCCGTCGAGGCTGGCCTGGTATGCGGCATCGAACACCCGAGGGTTGAGTTGCAGGTCCATGCGCGTGCCCAGGCGGATCACCACCAGGCTGCGCAGCCATTCCAGCACGCCCATGAAGGCGAACAGGCCCAGCACCATCAGGCTGAGCATCAGCAAGGTCATCTCGTTGCCCGACGACAGCACCCGGTCGTAGACCTGCAGCATGTACAGCGCCGGCGCCAGCATCAGCACGTTGGCCACGGCGGTGAACAGGGCGATATTGCCCAGCCCACCCCGGCAGGACTTGAGGGCCTGCCACAGTTCATCGGCGGCGGCGTTGCGCGGTGTACTCATCGCTGACCTCGAAGGGCGAGGCGGCGTCGCCATTGACCTGGCAGCCGCCACCTCGCAGAATTTCGCGGCACCCCGGCCTGGGCCCGACAAGACACGGGCCAGGGTGCATGCAACAGGGCCAATGACAGAGCGATCTGCCATTGGCCTTTTTCATGCCTGGCGTCAGGCAGCCAGGGCCAGGTCTTCAGGCAGTGCCTGGATACCCACGGCTTCGGCAGCCGCGACGTTCGCAGCACCACCACTCAGTGCAGCGGCAATGGCGTCGAAGGTGCTGTCGGTCGACACGCCGTAGCTGGCCAGCAGGTTGTCCAGCACACCTTCCAGCGCCGAGGTGTTGCCCTGCATCAGGCCGTAGATCACGCCCTGTACTTCGTTGCCGGCACGGCCGGCACCCAGCGCGGCATCCAGGTCCAGGCCGTTGAAGCTGACCACGTAGTTGCTCAGGCTGAAGTCGCTGCCGCCGCCACCGCCGAGCACTTCGCCCAGGCTGACGTTGTCCAGCGACCCCCACAGGTAGTGGTTCAGGTTGTCGCCCGGCGCCTTCAGCGGATCGAAGACGTAGTGCAGGCCGTTGGAGGTGTCGGAGTCGGCGATGAAGGCGTAGTCCGAACCGTTGGCGCCATGGGTGGCGTACTGGTCGCCATCACGGCTGCCGTTGCTGAACCCGCCGGTGTTGCTGTAGCCGTGACCGGCAGTGACGAAACCTGCGCTCCAGAAGGCCAGGTAGTCGTCGACGGTGGCGCTGCCGAATGCTGGATCGTAGGTGACGGAAATAGTCATGACGGTTCCTCTGTGCTGCTTGGTTTGAACGAAGGCGTCTTGCCCTCGTGTTGCCCGGAGTGGGCGAACGCGGGTGTTTCAGAATCGGTATTCGAGCATGCCGCTCAAGGTCCGGCCGCGGGCCAGGGACAGGTTGTTGACGTCGCCCATGGCGACGAAATAGGCCTCGTCGGTGGCGTTCTCCAACGACAGCGCAAGGTTCAGGCTGGGGGTCATCCAGTAGCTGGCGTACAGGTCGTAGACCTTGTATTTGGGCCACATGGCCTGGTCGATCTGGCTGTAGCCGTGGGTGTCGAGGTTCTTGCCATTGCCCTCGCTGTAGCGCAGGCGCATGCCGACATCCAGGGTCTTGTCGAGAAAACGCATGCCCAGGGTCAGCGAGCCACGGTCGGCCGGCATATAGGAGGCGTTGCCCATGATGTCGCCGCAGCTGACGCGGTTGTTCTCGGTGGCATTGGCCTCGGCGCGCGAGACCCGCACCGGCAGCATGATGATGCGGCTGCCGACCTGCACCGGGCGCAGCACGGTACCGGCGCTGACCAGTTGCTGGGCGCCGCCGAGGTAGAACTGGTTGGAGCAGAAGTCGTTGCTGCCGATCATGTGGGTGTAGCTGAGCTGGCCGTAGTAATCGCCGGCGTCGTAGTCGAGGCTGTATTCCACGCCACGAAACTGTGTGGTTTCGAGGTTGTTCTGGTACACCGAGCGGCCCAGGGCGATGCCCGATACGCTGGAGCCCGGCAGGCTGGCGTTGGTGTCGAGAAACGAGAAGTTGTCGATACGGGTGTCGAAGTAGGCGATCTTGGCGGCGAAGCGGTCGCCACTGCGCAGCAGCGACTCCTTGAAGATGTTCAGCCCCAGCTCCCAGTTGTGCGACTCCTCGGCCTTGAGGAAGGGGTTGGGATAGACCATCTCGTTGCCACCGCCATGCGGGCGGCCGCTCATGTACGCCTCGGTCACCGCCGGCGGACGCCAGCCACGGCCCCAGCGGGTGTATACCTGCAGCCAGTCCAGCCCCGGCTTCACGGCGATACCGAAGGTCGGTGAGAAGCGGCCTTCTTCGCGGTCTTCCTCGAACAACAGGTCGGTGCGCTGACGGCGCAGGTTGGTCTCGGTGACACCCTCGGGGTACATCCAGGTCGTGACGCCGGTCTTGCCGGTCAGGCGATAGCGGTCATAGCGCAGCCCGGCATCGACCACCAGCCAGTCGTCATGCTCGTAGCTGAGGTTGCCGAACAGGCTGGCCATGACCCGCTTGCCCTTGGGGTTCGCGCCCTGCACGTACGGCAGCGACTCGGTCTCGTTGACCGCGGCGATACGGTTGGTGCTGGGGCGGAAGGTATCCTGGAAAGCCTCGCTGCCATAGTTGAACGTGAGGCTGTCGGCCTGGAACAGATGCCAGCGCGAGGTGTTCTGCAGTTGCAGGCCCCAGGTGTCGGTCTGGTAGCGATCGGTGTAGTCCTCGACACGGTTGCCGCTGTTCTCGGACGAGGCGTTGTTGGCGTTCCAGCGATCCTGGCGGGTGGTGACGTAGTAAAGCTTGGCCTTGAAGTCGATCAGCTCGTTGGGGTTGAAGCTGTAGTCCAGGGCCGCGTTCCTGGCGTTGATGTCGTTGGTGCCGGTGACGCGGTAGTAGTAGTCGTGGCTGCCGGAGTCCTTTACCGTCCAGGCGTCCTTGCTGTCGGTGTCGGTCTCGAAGTAGCTGAACTGCAGACGCTGCTCATCGGGCAGGTTCAGGCCGAGCTTGAAGATCTGCGAGCGGGTCACGCTGTCCATGCCGCCGACCTCGCCGTTGAGCCAGCTCTTCCAGGCCTGACGGTCTTCGAGCTTGCCGCGCATCTGGGTGCCGAGGTTGCCGGCGTTCTGCGTGCCGCTGCGGTAGTCGCCGAAATGCCGCTCGCTGTGGCCGACCAGGATGTCGCCGACTTCGTTGCCCACGGCGAACAGCGCACTGCCGTTGAAGTAGGTGCCGTTGCCCAACTCGCCAATACCGTGCCCGGCGCGCAGGCGGCCGCCGATTTCCTTGCCAGGGGCGAGCAGGTCGCGGGCATCGATGGTGGCGAAGCTGGCGATCCCGCCGATCACCCCGGCGCCGCCCATGCCGGCGGAGGTGCCCTTGTCGATCTCGACGTTCTGCACGAACTCGGGGTCGATGAACATCACGCCGTTGCGCTGCTGGTGGCCATTGACGCTGAAGTTCTGGCGCATGCCATCGATGTTCATGTTGACCCGGCCATAGTCCTGCACGCCGCGAATGTTCACCGAGAGCCCGGGGTCGCGCTGGTTGACCGCGGTGTACACCCCGGCGGTCTGCTCGAGCATGTCGGCGGCGTGGCGCGGCGGGCGCTGGTCGATCTGCTTGCGGGTGACGACGCTGACCGAGCGCGGGGTCATGTAGACCCAGTCGCCGTCACGGGTCGACTCGACATGCGTAGCCCCCAGCTCCAGCGCCTGGCCATCGGCCTCCACCCGCTCCAGCCCTACCTGGCCAGCCGCACTGAAGCGATAGCGTACCGGGGTGCCCAGCAGCAGTTGGCGCAGGCCGTCTTCAGCGGCATGCGCGCCGTGCAGGCCGGCGCTGTTGAGCCCGGCCAGCTTGCGGCTGTCGAAGAACACCTGCACGCCCGACTGCTCGGCGTAGGCCAGCACGGCACTGTCGAGGGCCTGGGCCGGGATGTCGAACTGGATCATCTGGCGGCTGGCGGCATTGGTCGCTGGCGCGGCGTGCGCCACGCCGATCCCCATCGGCATGGCACAGGTGCCCAGGACCAGGCTGCTGGCCAGGGCGAGGCGACCGAAAGGTCGAAGGGTCTGTTGTCGTGGCGTGGTCACTGCGAAGGCTCGTCTGTTGTTGGCGTTTTCTAGTAATGAAAATCAATCTCAACAATCAGACGTGCGGGGATGGAAAAGTCAGTAAGGGGAAATGAAAAAAGATTGTGCGGGGGCTGGAGGGGTGCGCGATTACCGGCATGGCCGGTGCCATACACGGCGGTGTTCTTTTCGCGGGCAAGCCCGCTCCTACAAAAATCAGTGGAGTACCTGTAGGAGCGGGCTTGCCCGCGAAAAGCCCACCACCGAGCAAAGATCAGTAGATCAAGGTCAACCCAGGCAGCTCGAGCCGCTGCGCCTGCAGCTCATCGCTCAACACCCCGCCAACCGCCGCCAGTTGGTCAAGGCGAAACACCCCGCTTACCTCGCGCTGCGCCAACTGCGAATCCACCACCATCAAGCGCCCCGGACGATAGCGGTTGAGCCGCGCCACCACCTCGGCCAGCGGCTGACGCTCGAACACCAGCACCCCACGCTCCCAGTCGGTGGCGCGCTGCAGATTCTGCTCCGGCCAGGGCCGCACACCACTGGCGTGGTCATAACGCACGCTCTGCCCCTGTTCGACCACCTGATCGGCACGGCCACGCGCTGGCGGCGTCAGCAGATCGACGGCCACGCGGTGTTCGAGCATCCCGACCCAACCGCCCTCGCCCGCCTGCCCCACCACGAAGCGCGTGCCCAGCGCGCGAGTAGTCGCCCCGGCATACTCGACCACGAAAGGTCTGCGCTCGTGCGCCGACACCGGCGCGGCGCTGAACACCGCCTCCCCCGCCAGCAGGTGCACACGTCGCTCGCGGTCGTCGAAGGCCAGGGTGATGGCGCTGCGGCTGTCCAGGTCGACCAGGCTGCCATCGGGCAACGTCACGCGGCGTACTTCGCCGGCCACGGTGATGTAGTCGGCACGCCAGTCCAGCAGCAACTGCGGCGCCTGCGCGACACCAAACGCCAGCACCAGCAGTGCAGCCACGCCGGTCATCGCCCGGCGCAGGCGCGAACGTCGAGGCACTGGCCGGGCCAGGGTAGAGGGCGATGCGCGGCGCACAGGCGGCGCGATCTGCGCCAAGGCCCCCAGGTCGGCCCAGGTCGTGCGGGCGAAATCATAGGCCTGGGCATGCCGCGGATCGGCGGCGCACCACTGCTCCAGCGCCCGCTGCTGCTCATCGCTCAAGGGGCCGGCACTGTCGCGCACCGCCCACTCGGCGGCCTGCTCGCGAATCGCTTGCTCGGGCTGGTTCTCGCTGCTCACACGGTTCTCTCGCGATCTGGTTATGTCTGGGCTGACGTCCGAAGGGGCAATTGTCAGTAAACCGCTCGTCATCCACCGTCCTGCAGGCACTGCATCACATAGGCCAGGGCCTTGGCCAGATGCTTCTGCACGGAGCTGTCGGAAATCCCCAGGTGGCGGGCGACCTCGGCGTGGGTCATGCCTTCCAGGCGGTTGAGACGAAACACCTGCTGGGTGCGCTCGGGAAGCTCTTCGAGCATGGTTTGCAGGCGCCGCAGATGCTGCTCGCGCGCCGCCTGCTCCTCAAGCCCTGGGCGTTCTTCGACGATGCCTTCGAGAGCCTCGTGGGGCACCGGGTCGGTCTTGCGCCGCTGCTGCTGGCGCAGGTGGTCGATCATCAGGTTGTGCGCCGTGCGGTACAGGTAGCCCGGCGTGTTTTCGATGGTTTCCTGGCGCTGCTGTTCGGCCAGGCGCAGGAAACTTTCCTGCACCAGATCGGCAGCGAGCTGCGGATCGCGCACCTTGCGCGTCAGCAGCCCCTGCAGGGTTTTCGCATGCTTGATGAACAAGCGCTTGAGGTCGGACTCCGCCACACGCACTCCAGCTGGTGGTCGCAAGGTGGCGGAATGCTACTCGCTACTGAGAATCACTTGCAAGAAGTGCGATCACTCGAACAGTGCGTCCAGGGCCTGCTCCAGACGCGTCACCGCAATCACCTGCAAGCCTGCCGGCGATTCCTTGGGGGCGTTGCCCTTGGGCACGATGGCGCGCTTGAAGCCATGCTTGGCCGCCTCCTTCAGGCGCTCCTGGCCGCTGGGCACCGGACGCACCTCGCCAGAAAGACCGATCTCGCCGAACACCAGCAGGCCATGGGCCAACGGGCGGTTGCGCAGGCTCGACATTACCGCTGCGAGCAGCGCCAGGTCAGAGGCGGTCTCGAGCACCTTGACCCCGCCGACCACGTTTAGGAACACGTCCTGGTCATGGGTGGGAATGCCGCCGTGGCGGTGCAACACCGCCAGCAACATCGCCAGGCGGTTCTGGTCCAGGCCCAGGGTGACCCGTCGCGGGTTGGCCAGGTGGCTGTCGTCGACCAGCGCCTGCACCTCGACCAGCATCGGCCGGGTGCCCTCCCAGGTGGCCATCACCACGCTGCCCGGCACCTCTTCCTGGGTGCGGTTGAGGAAGATCGCCGAAGGGTTGGAGACCTCCTTCAGGCCACGGTCGGTCATGCCGAACACACCCAGCTCGTTGACCGCGCCGAAACGGTTCTTCACCGCTCGCAGCAGGCGCAGGCGTCCGTCCGATTCGCCCTCGAAATACAGCACGGTGTCGACCATGTGCTCGAGTACCCGCGGGCCTGCCAGCGAGCCCTCTTTGGTCACGTGGCCAACCAGGAAGATCGCCGTGCCGCTCTGCTTGGCGTAACGCACCAGCAGCGCCGTGCTCTCGCGCACCTGGGCCACGCCACCGGGAGCCGATTGCAGCTGTTCGGTGAAGATGGTCTGGATCGAGTCGATCACCATCACCCGCGGCTTTTCCACCCGCGCCGTGGCGATGATGGTTTCAATGCAGGTTTCGGTCATCACCTTGAGCTGGTCCTGGGGCAGGCCCAGGCGCCGCGAACGCATGGCCACCTGCTGCTGCGACTCCTCGCCAGTGACGTACAGCGCAGGCATCTGCGTGGCGATGTTGCACAGGGTCTGCAGCAGGATGGTGGACTTGCCGATACCCGGGTCACCGCCAATCAGCACCACCGAACCATCGACCAGGCCGCCGCCGAGCACACGGTCAAGCTCGGTGCTGCTGGTGGTGAAGCGCGGGATCTCCTCGACACTCACCTCGGCCAGGGTCTTGATCTGCGCCTGCTGCCCGGTCCAGCCCGCACGCCCGGCAGGCGCTGCAGCGCCGCCGCTTTCGATCATGGTCTCGACCAGGGTGTTCCAGGCGCCGCATTCGCCACACTGGCCGGCCCATTTGGGAAAGGTCGCGCCGCACTCGGTGCAGCCATACAAGCGCTTGGCCTTGGCCATCGGGTCAGTCTCCTGGGCAAAGACCGCCATGATAGCCCAAGCCCGATGTGCCTCGGGCGCTGCTGCGTGCGACAAAACTATTCGTTCTAATGGCAGTCTGTAGCCCTGAATGCAGCGCATGAAGCGTTTTAGTGGCTTACACTGCGTTTACCTCACCATTTGTTACAAAGGAATAAAACATGGGCGTGCTCAGCGAGTTCAAGGCCTTCGCGGTCAAGGGAAATGTCGTCGACATGGCGGTTGGTATCATCATCGGCGCGGCCTTCGGCAAGATCGTCTCGTCATTCGTGGGCGACGTGATCATGCCGCCACTGGGCCTGCTGATCGGCGGGGTGGACTTCAGTGACCTGGCGATCACGCTCAAGGCTGCAGAGGGTGATATCCCGGCAGTGGTGCTGGCTTACGGCAAGTTCATCCAGACCGTCATCGACTTCGTGATCGTGGCCTTCGCCATCTTCATGGGCGTGAAGGCGATCAACCGCCTCAAGCGCGAAGAGGCCGTGGCGCCCACCACCCCGCCGGTGCCGACGCCGCAGGAAACCCTGCTGACCGAGATCCGCGACCTGCTCAAGGCGCAGAACCGCCAGCCCTGACCAAAACGTTCCGGGGCCGCGATACGGCCCCGGATAGCGTTTCTACCAGTAGTTCTCCACCGCCACCTGCCCCGGCCGCTTGCTCAGGCTCAGTTGCAGGTCACGCGCCTTCAGCACCTTGCGTGTCTCGTCGATCATTTCAGGGTTGCCGCACAGCATGATCCTCGAATGCTCCGGCGAAAACTCAAGCCCCGCGGCCCGCTCCAGCTCGCCGTTCTCGATCAGCGTGGTGATCCGCGCATTCAGCGCGCCAGGGTGCAGCTCACGCGTAACCACCGGAATGAACTGCAGCTTGCCGGCGAACTCGGCCAGGTAGTCGCGCTGTTCAAGCCCGGCGATCAGATCCACGTACGCCAACTCCTTGGCTTCGCGCACCGAATACACCAGCTTGATGTTGTCGAAGCGTTCCCAGGCCTCGAAGTCCTGGAGGATCGACACGAAGGGGGCGATACCGGTGCCTGTGGCCAGCAGCCACAAGTCGCGGCCACCGACGAAGCGGTCCAGGGTCAGGTAGCCGAAGGCCTGGCGGTCGATCAGCAGGGTGTCACCCTCTCCCAGCCGGCTCAACTCACTGGTGAACTCACCGCCCGGCACCACGATGGAAAAGAAATCAAGAAACTCGTCATGGGGCGCGCTGACCATCGAGTAGGCCCGCCACACCACACTGCCGTCGGCCTTGGCCACCCCAAGGCGCGCGAACTGCCCGGCACGGAAACGGAACCCCGCATCACGGGTGACACGCAGGCTGAAAAGGTTCGGCGTCAGGGGTTGGACATCGAGCAGGGTTTGTGAAGTGAATTTGTCGGCACTGGCGGTCATGACGGACTCCCGAGGTGAATGCGCCAAGTGTGGCGCAAAGTGACGCCCAGGAACACCGAGGAGCTGTAGGTTCTCGTACAAAATCGGTACAACTAAATCTATATCGATAGCACACGCTATAGCGAAAAATTTCCAGCGCTTTAGTCAGCTTTTCCTACACTCGGATGGATGCCACCGAAATTTGGATCCACTTGGAGCAACAACATGTCGCATTGGAAGCCGGAAAATCTCCAGATATTGCTGGGCGAAAGGCACCCCGAACGTATGTTCGACCATGCCATCGCACTCGTTCAGGAGATGGACATGGAGTATGTAGGGCTTGCCCTGCACCTGCATGTTCCCGCGCAACGTGCCCATGTAATCCTGTACAACAATTTTCCAAAAGAATGGAATGCCCACTATCAGGCGGATCGCAACTTCATCGAGCAAGACCCCATCATAGCCCTCAGCCGGCGCTCCACGGTCCCGGTGCTCTGGGAAGACAAGCTCTACGACGAAGCCCCCGAATACCGCAGCCTCGCTTGCAGCCATGGCCTGCGTCATGGGTGGACGCAGTCGCTCTACGACCACATCAACCACGCCAGCCAGCTCAGCGTGGCCCGCCCCGAGCACAAGGTCTCGACGCTCGAATTCCTGACCAAGAGCGCACAATTGCTCTGGCTGCACAACGTACTGCATGAACTGATCTGCGAACATCACCGCAGACTGATGGACCCAGCCCCTGCCCTGACCGACCGTGAGCTGGAAGTCACCAAGTGGACCGCTGACGGCAAGACCGCGTCCGACATCGCCTGCATTCTCTCGTTGTCGCAGAGTACCGTGAACTTCCATATCCGCAGTGTGATCGCCAAACTCGGCGTGTCCAACAAGACCGCTGCCGCCGCAGTTGCCGCCGCCCGCGGCCTGATCTGGAAGTAACTGCCCGCTACCGGCAAAGCCCTGTAGAATCGAACGCTTTGACGCCAGCGATCATCCACCGCAGGCAAAGCCGCATCGAGCCCGTTCCCCCATGCCCCTGCTGACCAGCCCATTCGCCGAACTCGACCTGATCCGTCAACCGGAGCAGAACAACGACCCCCTGCAAGCCTTCGACGCTGCCGACGAGTACCTGCTGAGCCACTTGGCAGCCCAGGCACCGCAAACCACGTGTCGCGTGCTGATCCTCAACGACAGCTTCGGCGCCCTGGCGGCCAGCCTCGCCGGCCAGGTGCAGGTGACCAGCAGCGGCGACTCCCACCTGGCCCACCTGGCCCTGGAAAAAAACCTCGCGCGCAATGGCAAACCCTACGACGCCGTGCCCTTCATACCCTCCAGCGAGCATTGGCAAGGGCCGTTCGACCGTGTGCTGATTCGCGTGCCCAAGACCCTCGCATTGCTCGAGGAACAACTGATCCGCCTGCAAGGCAAGCTGGCGCCCGGCGCCGAGGTGATCGCCGGGGCGATGATCAAGCACCTGCCCCGCGCCGCCGGCGACCTGATGGAGCAGTACATCGGCCCGGTCCAGGCGTCGCTTGCGCAGAAAAAGGCACGCCTGTTGATCGCCACGGTCGGCGAGCGACCTGTCGCCACCTCGCCCTACCCCACCCGCTACCACCTGGACAGCCCCGCGCTGGAGCTGATCAACCATGCCAACGTGTTCTGCCGCGAAGGCCTGGACATCGGCACCCGCGCCTTCCTCCCGCACCTGCCGCGCAACCTCGGCAGCGCCCGCGTCGCCGACCTGGGATGCGGCAACGGCGTGCTGGCCATCGCCAGTGCACAGGTCAACCCCGATGCGCACTACACCCTGGTGGACGAGTCGTACATGGCCGTGCAATCGGCGCGGGAAAATTGGCAGGCGGCACTGGGCGATCGCGCAGTGGACATTCGCGCCGATGATGGCCTGGCCGGGCAGCAGAAGCAGTCGCTGGATGTGGTGCTGTGCAACCCGCCATTCCACCAGCAGCAAGTGGTCGGCGACTTCCTCGCCTGGCGCATGTTCCAGCAGGCTCGGGAGGCGCTGGTGGTCGGCGGCGCGCTGTACATCGTCGGCAATCGCCACCTGGGCTATCACAGCAAGCTGTCGCGGTTGTTCCGCGGTGTGGAGCAGGTCGCGGCGACGCCGAAGTTCGTGGTGCTCAAGGCGCGCAAGTGATCGTAGAGCCAACTGTCTTGCTCAAAATCTGGAGACCAGCCCAATCCCTGTGGGAGCGGCGGTTCGGCGTCCCGACTTGTCCCGCGATCACCGGCGAAGCCGGTGCCATGCACCGCAGTGTCCTTTTCGCGGGCAAGCCCGCTCCCACAAAAAAAATGCAGGCGCCGGATAGGATGTTTCTGAATCTGCAGCCTGCCAGCTTCAAGCAAATCTTCCTGGGAACTATCCTACGCATTTTGCGGAAGCGTCTTGATTGTCGGGGAAATGTCTCAGGGATACCGTCGCTGGGTCGTCGAGTTGGCGACCGGGTGTGAGAAACCCGAAACTCAAGAAAACACGTTTTCCTTTATGGCAGCCGTGTGCGGGCAGGCTTCGGTCTGACCGGGTTTCTTGTGTCCCGGATTTCTCACCCCGTTCACGGCTGCCACCCTATGTCTTGTGAGAATGACGAGGTGGTCGCACCCCGAACCCACACAAGGTTGCAGATCATGAAAAAGATCGTCCCCGACCCACCCCGTTTCATCCCCAGCCCCGTAGATGCGAGGGCTCGACCATGAGTGATCACCCCAACGACTACACCACCGCAGGCGTCGCAAGCTTCCTGGACATGTTCCGCGTGCAACCCGGCCTGTCACCGGAGCGGGTGCTGGAGGAAGTTTCGGTATTGCTGGGCTGCATTCGCGACCTGAGCGACCAGGAACAGGCCGCCCCGGCCTCCATCACAGCACTGCATTACCTCAGCGCACTGGCCAAAGGCCTGCTGAACGATCTGGAAATCGCCCGCAACAGCGTCCATTAACCCGGACGTGACCTCTGTGAGAGCGGCGGTTCGACGTCCCGACTGGTCCCGCGAAAAGGGCACTGCGGTGTCTGGCACCGGCTGCGCCGGTGATCGCGGGACCAGCCCGCTCCCACAAGGACTGGGCTGGCCTTTAGATTTTGAACCAGGAAGGTGCTCCTACCCGGCTCAATGCGTACTCAACCCCGCCGCACTCATGAACATGCGCATGCCATAGGCCACGATGCCCAGCGCCGCGACACTCAGCGCCCAGATCAGCACCAGCCAGCCCAGGCGCTGCCACAACGGTTTCTTCTCCTCGATATCCATCGCCCGGCACTCCCTAGTGATAGCCATCGTCGTGGGTCACCTTGCCGCGGAACACGTAGTAGCTCCAGAAGGTGTACCCCAGGATGAACGGCAGGATGAACAGCGTCCCCACCAGCATGAAGCCCTGACTCTGCGCTGGCGCAGCGGCATCCCAGATCGAGATCGACGGCGGGATGATGTTCGGCCACAGGCTGATACCCAACCCGCTGTAGCCCAGGAAGATCAGCACCAAGGTCAGCAGGAACGGCGTGTAGTTGGCGTTGCGCGCCACCGCCTTGAGCAACCCATAGAAGGTCACCAGCACCAACACCGGTACCGGCATGAACCAGATCAGGTTGGGCATGCTGAACCAGCGATCGGCGATCTGTGGATAAGCCAGCGGCGTCCACAGGCTGACGATGCCGATCACCACCAGCAGCACCAGCGCCAGCGGCCGCGCCAGGTCGTGCATCTGCTTCTGCAGCGGCCCTTCGGTCTTCATGATCAGCCAGGTGCAACCCAGCAGCGTGTACGCCACGATCAGCCCCAGGCCGCTGTAGATGCTGAACGGCGTCAGCCAGTCAAACGCGCCACCAGCGTAGTGGCGGTCTACCACCTTGAAGCCCTCGATGAAGGCCCCCAGTGCCACGCCCTGGAAGAAAGTGGCCACCAGCGAACCCCAGATGAACGCCTTGTCCCACAGGTGGCGCTTGTCGTCCTTGGCCTTGAAGCGGAACTCGAAGGCCACGCCACGGAAGATCAGGCCCACCAACATCAGGATCAGCGGCAGGTACAGCGCCTCGAGCACCACCGAATAGGCCATCGGGAAAGCCCCGAACAGCCCCGCACCGCCCAGCACCAGCCAGGTCTCGTTGCCGTCCCATACCGGGGCGACGGTGTTCATCATCACATCACGGTCACGCTCGCCCTTGACGAAGGGGAAGAGCATGCCGATTCCCAGGTCGAAGCCATCCATGACCACGTACATCATCACCCCGAAGATGATGATCACGGCCCAGATCAGCGGAAGATCGATACCCATGGCTCAGTTCCCCTTGTTCAGGCTGGCAGTATCGTGGTCCGCACCACCATCGTCGGCAGCCGACAACGGCCGCGCTGGCGTGCGTTTCTGCCCCGGACCGCCCGGCGGCTGTGCGTCACCCTCCCCGGTGTGCGGCCCTTTGCGTACCAGGCGCATCATGTAGCCCAGTCCGGTACCGAACAGCGCGAAGTACACCACCACGAACATCACCAGGGTGAAGCCGAGCTGCCCGTAGCTGTGGTTCGACACCCCGTCCGCCGTGCGCATCAGCCCATACACCACCCACGGCTGACGACCGATCTCGGTGGTGAACCAGCCCGCAAGAATCGCGATCAACCCCGACGGCCCCATCCACAACGTGAGGTGGAGGAACGGCCGCGAGGTATAGAGCGTACCGCGCTTGCGCAGCCACAGGCTCCACAGGCCGACGAAGATCATCAGGAAGCCCAGTCCGACCATGACCCGGAACGACCAGAACACGATGGTCGAATTCGGCCGGTCTTCAGGCGGAAACTCCTTCATCGCCGGCACTTGCTTGTCCAGGCTGTGGGTCAGGATCAGGCTGCCCAACGCTGGAATCTCTACCTTGAAGCGCGTGGTCTCGGCCTTCATGTCGGGGATGCCGAACAGGATCAGTGGCGTCGGCTCGCCGGGCTTGTTCTCCCAGTGGCCCTCGATGGCGGCGATCTTCACCGGCTGATGCTTGAGCGTGTTCAGGCCATGGAAGTCACCGATCACCGCCTGGATCGGCGTGACAATCAGCGCCATCCACATGGCCATCGACAGCATCTTGCGCACCGCCGGATTATCCCGCCCGCGCAGCAGATGCCAGGCCGCCGAGGCACCGACGAAGAACGCCGTGGCCACGAACGCAGCGGTGGCCATGTGCATCAGGCGGTAGGGGAACGAGGGGTTGAAGATGACCATCAGCCAGTCGACCGGCACCACCCGGCCATCGATGATCTCGTGGCCCTGGGGCGTCTGCATCCAGCTGTTGGAGGCAAGGATCCAGAAGGTCGACACCAGCGTGCCGAGCGCCACCATCACCGTGGCGAAGAAGTGCAGCCCCCGCCCCACGCGGTTCCAGCCGAACAGCATGACCCCGAGGAAACCCGCTTCGAGGAAAAAGGCAGTGAGCACTTCGTACGTCAGCAAAGGCCCAGTCACGGCACCGGCAAAGTCGGAGAAACGGCTCCAGTTGGTGCCGAACTGATAGGCCATGACCAGCCCGGAGACCACCCCCATGCCGAAGTTGACGGCAAAGATCTTCGACCAGAAGTGGTAGAGGTCGCGGTAGACATTGTCGTTGGTCTTCAGCCAGAGGCCCTCTAGGACCGCCAGGTAGCTCGCCAGGCCAATGGTGATGGCCGGGAACAGGATGTGGAAGGATACGGTAAACGCAAACTGGATTCGGGCGAGCTCCAAGGCCTCTAAACCGAACATAGTGCTTCCTCTTCAGGTAATCCGCGCGTTCGGGCTCGTGACCCTCGCGCTCACTGCCCCCACGGTAATCGAGTGCGCTGTTGTCGAATTGTTCTGTTCGATCGCAGGGATTCTGGCCAGGCGGCCAACTCGTTTCATCTGGAACGATTGATCCAAATCAACGACTGTTGGGAAGCATAGTCCCGAATGCCAGGGCAGGCTGTGTGGTTGTTTGCCGCGTGACCGGTTGCCTCACCCTCTTTACTCGCGACGGGTTTGGTGGATCGCCCGATCAACCCGATGGAACCCTTGGCCAATGGCCACAGTCCACCCTTCAGGCCCACCTTCCAGAGGCCTTCACCAGGAGACACCCATGAAAGGTACAGCGCTTTCCGCCCTCTTCGCGGCCGCCACCCTGCTGGCCTCGCCTGTATTCGCCGCCGATGACCTGTGCGCGATCAACCTGCAGAAGATCAACGACAGCATGGCTACCGCCGGCGCCACGTCCGAAGGCCTGGACAAGGCACTCACCGAGCATGTCGACAAAGCCAAGGCCGCCCAGGCCAGCGGCGACACCAAGGAGTGCATCGCCATCACCAGCAAGGTGCTGGAGCGCCTGGAAAAGACCGAGAAAGGCAGCGGCTCGGCCGGCGGCAGCGGCGCCTGAGCCGCTCTGTTGCAACGGGCGGCGGCACCAGCAGTCGACGCCGCCCGTGCAAAGGCGTATACTCGGCGGCACGTGTCGAGAGATACGTCAGCTAGAGCTGAGTGTGGGGCCGATCAGGATTCGACGCCGGTAGCGAAACTCTAGGTGCATGCCGAGTTGGTAACAGAACTCGTAAATCCACTGTTGCAACTTTCTATAGTTGCCAATGACGAAAACTACGAGGGCTACGCTCTCGCTGCGTAAGCAGCTGAGCCCGCTCTCCTGGTAGCTTCGGCTCCAGCAATCACCAGGGGATGCCTGTAAACCCGAAGTGATTGTCATACAGAACAGGATCGTCGTGTAGCACGTTGGGGGCAAAGCGACTAAAACTTACCCAACTCGTCCAAAGCACCCTGCCCGTCGGGCGGCTGCGGATTAACTCAATAGACACGGCTAAGCATGTAGTACCGACAGCGGAGTACTGGCGGACGGGGGTTCAAATCCCCCCGGCTCCACCAATTTCTCTTCTCAGTAAGATCCAGAAAAGCCGTAAAGCCTAGAGAAATCAAAGCTTTACGGCTTTTTGTTGCCCGCGTTTTCCCACCTTATCCCAAGGCATCCCACGATTGACGGGGGCACATATGAGGGCATAAAACGCTCATCTGCTCGTTCGGAGAGGATGTGCCCCCAATGCCCTTGAAAGACACCAACTGCCGCAACGCCAAGCCCCAGGACAAGCCGTACCGCCTGTATGACGAACAGGGCTTGTACCTGGAAGTGCAGCCCAACGGAGGTCGTTACTGGCGCTTGAAGTACCGCTTTCTGGGAAAGGAAAAGCGCCTAGCGCTTAGTGTTTATCCTGAGGTCGGCCTGCAGGAGGCCCGGCGCAAGCGTGATGATGCTCGCATTCAGCTTGCCGGCGGCTAAGATCCTTCGCTGCAAAGACGCATGGCCAAGGTGGTCAGCCAGCTCGATCACCAACACACCTTTGAGTCGGTCGCAAAGCAATGGCTCACTATTCGCGAGTCAACCTGGGATCCGGAATATACCCGCACGGTGCGGCAGCGCCTTGAGCTCAATGCCTAACCCTGGCTGGGAAAACTCCCGATCAGCAGCATCAGCACGCCCATGCTGGTCGAAAACCTGCAGCGCAGCATCAAGCGCGGCGCTCGCGAGACGGCACGTCGTGTTGCCCAGATCTACAAACAGATTTTCGAGTTCGCCGAAGCTGTCGGTATCACCCCGCCCAACCAGATTGGCAATCACGTACGCTCCCAGCCAAGCGGGTGAAACACTTTGCTGCCGTGACCGATCCTGAAAAACTCGGGGCACTATTCAAAGCACTGGATAGCTACACGGGGACAAATGCCTGTTTGTAGTGCACTCAAACTGGCCCCATTGCTGTTCTGCCGGCCCGGTGACCTGCGCCACATGGAGTGGTCGGAGGTCAATCTGGATGCGGGCGAGTGGTTGATTCCCGGCCACAAGATGAAAG